>Ga0207797_1000273_pt1 | contig 39443 bp, 33 predicted proteins | sample PRCRCaboRojoPR_6_FD_187275 | JGI IMG/M metagenome (GOLD analysis project Ga0207797, IMG submission 187275) | Marine sediment microbial community from Cabo Rojo, Puerto Rico - PR CR 10% Liquid 1 (SPAdes) | ecosystem: Environmental > Aquatic > Marine > Coastal > Sediment | place: Cabo Rojo, Puerto... | reverse complement strand
CAACGGCTGAAGCCGTCACTACGAGAGAAAACGCCAGAGGCTGGTTCGGGAGTCTGCGTATGTCCATTGTAGTGGCGACTTCAGTCGCTCCCGGCGGCCCACCGACAACACGCCGCTCATGGTTCTTGACGACCTATCGCCGAGGCTAGGGCTTCGGCCGGGCGCAGACCGGAGGACCAGGCCTCGCCTCCAGCTCCGCCTTGCTCACGATCTCATCGAAGATATCCGCTCCCGTCACGCCCGTCTTCGAGCTCTTGACCACCGCGAGATCGCGCCGGAAACCGTGGGACAGGTCGTCGTCCGTGGCGTAGCGGGTCAGCGCCAGCGCGCGGACCGCGTTCGCGATGGCGTAGCGAGGCTCGTACCGGTCCAGGTCGCCGAAGAAGAAGGTACAGCTGATGTACATCCTCTGCCGGTGGTACTGCGCCTCCAGGAGGTAGAGCAAGCGGCGGGACTCCTGGCTCATCAGAGCTCCCAGGCCGTTGCGGCTGAGGAATGCCTCCTGAGAGACTCTCCCCAGCACGACGTCAATGTACCGGTCGCGAAGGGCCCAGGGCTCGAACCCCAGCTGCTGCGCTTCGCAGACGTAGATGCGGTCCAGATCGCAGGCCAGGTTGTCCAGTGCGCGTCGGAGCGCTCCCTTCCAACGGCTGTCACCCGCGGTGCAGCCGCAGCCCACCAGCCAGCGGTCCAGACCGTGGGAGCAGCTCCAGGCGGTGTTCTCGATGATGTTGATCTCAACGTCCGGTGGATGTTGGCGCAGATAGAGCCCCAGCGTGGTCAGGTTGTACCGGTGCTGCTTCCCCGCGGCCAGGATGCGCCTCAGCACCTCCACGCCCTGGCGGTGGTGGTGCCCAAACGTCTCGCCGTCGGTGGCGACGACGTAAAGCCCGCCCCTGTTGCAGCGCCACGCCAAGTGCTCCCGCAGAAAGTCGTCCACGTACGCCGAGTCCGGCATGCCGAATGAGATGTCGTTCGATAGATGCCGATCGCGCACGAAGACGGCGATCTCTCCGCCGTTCGGCAGGGCTACCCGGTACGGGCCTCCGCCCGCCTCCAGATCACCGTAGACCTGTTCATCGGAGAGGACGGTGAACCGAAGGCCCTCTCTCGCCAGAATCTCCAGTGTCTCATAGTCCACCGCCATCTCCGGCAGCCACATACCCTCCGGTCGGTGGCCGAAGCGGTGCTCGAAGCTGGCGATGCCCCAGCGCACCTGACAGATCTTGTCGCGGCGGCGAGCCAGGGGCAGGATGGTGTGGTGGACCGATTGGGCGAGCGCGTTGCCAACGCCGTTGGCGTCTTGATAGGCTCGCTCGGCGGCGATGATCGCTTCATAGATGCGGGGAGCGTAGTCATCGAGCCAGCTTGCCAGCGTCCCCCCCAGGTTGAAGCTGATGCCCGCGAAGTTTCCGGCCTTGACGTTGGGCTCGTAGCACTCGGCCGTGATCCGCTCGTTCCAGTTGGCGTACGGGGCTGCGCTCGGCTCCCGGGGTATGCGGCCGGTGAAGGGGTCTTCCCGCGGAGGCTGGTAGAAGTGACCGTGAATGCAGAGATGGCACGTCGAATCGCTTTTTGTTGTCATCGTTGTTCGGGTGTCTTGCGTGGGCTTTCGTGGTAGCTTATTCACATCCGTATTCTACCACGGAGCAGGCGATTGGCAACGCCTCCGTCTGCCGGTGGATCGCCTTCAGCCTCGCGCAGCCTCCAGCAGTCTCTCCACCCGGTAGTCTGACGCTGCTTCGGCCTGCTGGAGCGTCTCGATCACCCGGTAGCAGCCGGCGATGGCCTCGGCCGCCTCTTCGGCCGTCCCGTCGTGGTTTGCACTGATCGCTGTCGCGGCCGTGACGAACATCCACCAGAGGAGCTCCTGGAAGGCCTCGGCGTTGAACCAGAGCACGTCCTGGTAGCGGTTGACGCGCAGGAAGCGCTGGACCTCCTCGTCCTCCAGCCAGGCGTGGAGCACCTGATAGGCCCTACCCTCATCGGCGGCCTCGATCTCAAACCAGCGTTGGTGCGCCGTCAGCACCTTGATCGTGCTGACCCTCCACCATGCCGTCCCCTCGTCCAGGCCCAGCTCCTGCAGCGCCGCGGCCGTGATCTTGCCCAGAAGCCATTCGTCCAGCCAGCTGCGGCTTATCTGAGCGAACGCGTCGCCGTCGGCGGCCCTGCCCAGGGAATGCGTGAAGAGCCAGCCCAGGAGGGTGGACCAGCTTTCGGTGCCGTCGTCAAACCCCACGTTCGGCGTCCCCGCCGGACCCTCTCGCAGGTACTGGGCCGCGGTTTCCGACACCGGGAGGCGGCTCTCCGCCGCGGGCAGGCTCCAGGCAGCGTCCAGCTCCCGCCTCACCCCTCGCGCGATGGCCTCGGCCTCCCCGCCTCCGTCGGCGAACGATTGGATCTTCTGGACGACCCGCAGCATCCTCTCCTCCACCTCGTCGGCCAACGAGTCGCGCTCCTCGGTCTCCACGGCCCCCGACCGCCTCGCGTCCATCAACTGCCGGAACGTCTCCGCGTTGACCAGCTCGCGGAAGGGCCCGTGGACCGGCTGCAGGAGTACCTCTTTGAGCGCCTCATCGACGCTCGGCACGCCGCGTCCGTCGAGGTAGGAGGCCAGTTGGCCGTACGGCTGCGATGCCGTATCGCGGACCTGGCGGAAGTCGAGGAAGACGTGGTATTTGTAGGCGCCCAGCTCGGTGTAGAGCCCTCTCTCGTGCAGCTCTCGATTGCTGCGGATGTACTCCAGCCCATTGACCTGATCCCGGAAGATGGTGAAGGTCTCGTCGTCGTCGCGCAGCTCGAGCCCCTCGCCCACCGATCGCTGCACCAGGCGTTTTTCTCCGTCGTCGGTCTTGACGGCGTACGCCACGGACGTGCGTACCCAGCCCCGCGTCTCCGCGTACTTGTTGTGGTAGAGGACCAGGGCTCGTTCGCCGCCCACGCGATTCGAGTAGGCGAAGACGTCCTCGTTGACGTGTCCTTCCGGTACGAAGAAGTCATAGAGCAGGAAGTCGTCGACGCCCGCGAAGAGGTACCGGCGGTGGAGGAGCGGGAAGATCTCCCGTTCGTGGCGCCCGACCAGGTGGGGATCCGGCTCCTCGTCCCAGTAGGCGCGACGGTATTCCATGCCGTACTTCTCGGCAAAGCCCTCGATCTGCCCGTGGCCGAACATCGGCAGCCCCGGCATCGTGGCCAGCATAGTGCAGATGCCGAAGTACTTGTCCCCTGTCCCGAACTGATCCACCGCGGTCCGCTCGTCGGGGTTGTTCATGAAATTGACGTACCGCTTCATGATGCGCGGATCGAACTCCAGCGTGTTCTTCATCACGCTCCGGTACTTGGCGTTATCCTCGTCGCGCAGCATATTCATGAACGCGGAGTTGTAGACGCGGTGCATCCCCAGGGTGCGGACGAAATAGCCCTCCATCAGCCAGAACGCCTCGGCCAGCAGAAGCGTATCGGGCACCTCCTCCGCCACGCGATCGACCACCTGACGCCAGAACTCCTGGGGGATCAGCTCGTTGAACTGCTCCTTGGTCAGCCCGTGCTCCGCCCGCGAGGGGATCGCCCCGCCGGTGCCCGGCTCCGGGAACCAGAGCCGCTGGTAGTGCTTCTTCGCCAGCGTCATCGCAGCATCGAAGCGGATGATGGGGAACTTGCGCGCCACGTGGAGGATCATCTGGATCACGGCTTCCCGCACGTCCTCCTTCAGGAAGTTGAGCTGAGCCGTGTCGTTCCACGGCATGCTGGTGCCGTCGTTGCCGTGGTAGATATAGACCTCGTCCCCCGTCCAGTGGTCGACGCGCTTGAAGACGACGGCGGCATCGCTGCGGTCGTAGTAGCCGTCCTCCAGGTAGATCCCCACCCGGTCATCCCGGCACAGGTCGGGGCCCGTGAAGGCGTAGGACGGGAAGGGAGAGTGGTCGAGGGAGATGAAGCGGTCCGGGTGCTCGATCACCCACTCCGAGTCGATCCCCATGTGGTTGGGCACCATGTCGCTGGCCAGCCGAATGCCGCGCCGCCAGGCGCGATCTCGCAGACTTTCGTACCCTTCCTCACCGCCCAGGTCGTCGGCCACCCGATAGTCTTCCACCGAGTAGGCGGACGCCACCGCCTCGGGATTGCCCATCATCTGCTTGATCCGCTGCGAGGCGTCGCTCCGCTCCCAGAGCCCGATCAGCCAGAGCCCGGTGAAGCCCCAGCGGGCCAGCCGGTCCAGTTCCTCGTCCGGAACCTGATCCAGCCGCGTGATCGATCGCTCGTACCTCTTGGAGAGCTGATCGAGCCAGACGTAGGCGTTCTTGGCGATCAAGACCACGTTCGGCATCCAGTCCTGGTCCGGGCTGAAGCGTTCGTACTCCACCTCGCCGAACTCGTAGACGCGGCTTGGGCCGGGCCCCAGGAAGGTCGCCTTCTCCTCTTCGGCGATCAGGTCGAGGCTGGTGAGCAGTCGGTAGAGGTACCGCCCCAGGATCGAGCCCCACCGCTCGCGCATGAACTCAAGCTGTCCCGAGAGCGAATGGGGCGACCGTCGGGCGGGGCTGCTCAGCATATCGATCAGGTTCTCATCGTCCGGCCCGAAGGTGGGTTGGGTGTCGAAGAAGTCGTGCAGCTCCGAGACGACCTCACGGTAGGCGGTCTCCTTCTCCAGCTCGGTGTCGTCGAACAGCTCCAGGAAGGGGGAGAAGCCCGGATTCTCGTTCGCTAACCAGAGGAGGATCAGTTCCTCGAGCACGATCCGACGGTTGGCAACGCCGTCGGTCTCGCCCTCCAGGTATTCCTCCACGCTCAGCTCTTCCCGGTAGACGGGGAGTGGTGGGAACTTGTCGACGAACCGCCGCAGCGTCTCCTGCAGCCGTTCGTCGCCCACGTTCTCCTCCAGCCAGTCGAGCGCCTCCTGCATCACCTCCGGGTTCTTCTGACCTCGATACTGTTGGACGATGTAGTGCAGAATCTCGTCGATCAGCCCCATGGCGTTGAGCTGTCCGGCTTTCACAGCTCGCTCCGGGTACCGAACCAGATCCCTTCTCTGGTTTATCTTCTGCGCGAAGACTCGCGCGGCGTGGAAGTTGAGGAAGATGACGTTGCCCGTCAGCGTGTACAGGGACTGGTCGAAGTCGTAGAGATCCCGGACCTCGCGGGAGATGTGGAACGCCATAGTCACACGCGGCCAGCGGCCTGCATCCGGCAGCAGAATAATCATACCTGACTCCTGTTTGGGATCCTCACGACCTGATCATAAGGCGACCCGCCTCAGCCATCGCGCAGGTCGAGGGTTAGCTTCGCCTCCCACGGCAGGCGGGGCTCCAGATGCGCGGCCCACCAGAGCAGCGTGCAGGTGCCCTGGTAGACCCGCTCGTACCCCGCTTCTGAGTTCGAGACCACCTCCAGCGGGAAATGCCACAGGTTCGCCGGTCGGTTGACAATCACCTCCACCTCGCCTGCCAGGTCGGGGAGGGTGGAGCCGACGCTGAAGCTGGTGACCTCATCGCTGCCGTCGAAGTCGGCCAACGGCCGCCGCTCCGAGCCGACCTCGAGACGGCCGTAGTGGCTGTCGCCGCCCACGATGCCCCAGTTGAGTTCAACGCCGAACTGCACGTCAGCCGGTATCTCGTTTAGGTTGGTCACCAGATAGTGGACGGCAAGTTGGGACGAGCCTGCCTCCAGGGAGATCCGCTTCTCCACCCGCACGGGCAGCGGTACCTCGCCGGCCCGCACCGTTCCCTCCCGCGTCAGCGTCAACACCGCCTTCCCCTCCGCCTCGCTCACCTGGGCCTGATACGGCTGATCGATGAAGTCCCCTTGTTCGCCGTGGTGTCCCTGATAGAAGCTCTCTGGTGTCGTGTCCACGTGGAGGAAATGGTCCAGGAGCGCCGCCCGGCGGTACTCGTCGTAGAAGAGCCGGGTGTGGACGTCCCTTTCTTTGACCCGCACACCGTGGGGGATCTCCTCCTCTCCCGGAAGAATCAGGCGCCCGTTCTCCGCGGCGGCCCGCAGCGCTTGATGATACCCCTCGCGGTGGCGGCTCATGGTATTGAGCAGGTTGTACCGCCGGTCCCGCCAGTCCCACTCCACCAGGGCGCCACCGTAGGAGGGCTTCACCACCAGCACCTGCTGATCGGTGTTGAGCACCACCTCGTCCGTCCCGTCGGCATCCAGGTCCCCTTCCTCGACGTCCACCCAGATCAGCTGTTCTCTGACAGCCTGGTCGACCAGCTCCTCGGCCGCCAACAGGTGAGCGTAGTTCGCCACGCGGATGTGGAAGAGATAGATGCCCCCGAACAGCCCGTGCCAATACGCGCAGTTGCACTGAGCAGCCCACACGTGATCGAGAGCCTCGGCCTTCGTCTCCCCGTCCGGCAGCTGGTGGACCTTGCGGCTGACCCAGAGCATCTTCTTGTGCATCTGGTTGATCTCCTCGTACCGCGCCATGAAGGAGCGCCAGAATCCGCCCTGGATGAACTGGAGCGCGTCGTGCCGCCCCTGTTCCTGCAGCTCGCTGCGCACCCGGGCGAAATCGGCGTAGGCATCGGGCGGCAGGGCCCAGCGCGTCATCTCCTCGTAGGAGGCGCACGGCAGATAGACCCGGCCGAGGGGTGCTTCCTCGGCGGCGATCTCGCCCAGGGGGCGGGTTCGCAGCCAGTCCTCGTTCTCCTCCAGGGCGCAGAAGAAGCGCTCGACCCAGCCGTCATCTCCCCAGCAGTGGTCCCACGTGCCGGGCCAGAGGCCGAACTTCTCGCCGTCGTCCCCCGACACGGCCACGCCGCCGGGGTGGGCCTCCGCCTGCCGGCGCAGCCATACGATCACGTCCTCGACGGGGTGCCAGGGGATGGCGTAGCGGAGGTGCATCACGTTGCCGAATACCTTCAGGGGATACCCCTGCTCCTCTGTGACGTAGAAGCCGAAGAGATCCTCGTCCCTCAACCCCACCATCTTAAAGGGGGTGTCGTCCAGCACGGTGTACTCCACCCCGGCCTCGGCCAGCGGCTTCGGTAGATGGGGTTCCCAGACTCTTTCAGCCAGCCAGGCACCGGTGGCGTGATGATGGAACCTCTCTTGCAGGAAGCCGGTCATCTTGCGGATCTGACCTCGCTTATCCGCATCGGGAATGGCGACGAGGATCGGTTCGTAGTAGGCCCCGCTGAGAAGCTCGATCTGCTCCCGCGCCACCAGGGCGGCCAGTCTCTCGAGATGGTCAGGCCGGTGAGCGCTCAGCCAGTCGAGGAGAGGGCCGGTGTAGTGGAGCGCCAGCCGAATGCTTGGATGCCGATCCAGGGCGTCGAGCAAGGGCTCGTACGCCTTATCGGTGGCTTCGGCGAAGACGTGGTCAAAGTTGCCCACCGGTTGGTGGTTGTGGATGAGAAGAGAGAGGGTCAGCTGAGACATGGCTCGATTGGAATCTCCTCCGCGGCAGCGAGGCCGGGGCGACGTTGGTCATCCGTGAACTTGCCAATGGGCCTATGCCTCGCCCGCAATCCTTGTTAGGTGTTGCACTGGAGGCTATTGTCATCCATTTTCGCTTTTTGGTCAAGTAGCTCCTGCTCGGGAACACGATTTTGTCATGCTCGTCGCTAAGGTGACCGGCACTTAGGAGAGCGCCCTGAAGGCCTAGTATAGGCCCTGATAGGCATCATCTCGGCTTGGCGATGTCCCAATCTGAGTGCCGGTCACCTGCGCTAACCCGAAATGACAAAGCCGGGCGACGGAACCGGCCAACCTTGCCATTCGACTCCATTCATGCTACACTCCCTGGTTGCCTATTCAACGTCCGGCTGGAGCGACGCATCTTGCACCCGGCCTGAACTGACGTTTCTGAGAGGTTTAACCTATGCTTAAGCGAATGCTCCCGTTGAGCCTGGTTCTCGTGATGGGCCTGCTCATCGTTGCCCCGGTCGGTCGGGCAGCGCCGCTGTTCCAGGCTCAGTCTACCATTACCTATCCCACCGACGGAACCACCGTCAGTGGACAGGTCGAGGTCAAAGGCGTGGCTCTCCATCCCAACATGGATTTCTACCAGGTGCGCTACGCTCCGGGCGGACAGCCCACGGCCGGTACGCAGTGGCAGGACTTCGCCATCGTCGAAGGGGAACAGGTGGATAACGGCACATTGGGCGTCTGGGATACGACGCAGCTGCCGGATGGTCAGTACACCCTGGCCCTGGCTGTCTGGGGTGTGAACGATGCCAACAACCCCTACGTCTTCTTCGCCACCAACATCACGGTCAACAACACCAACCCCGTTGCCACGCCGACGCCCGAGGTGACGGAGCAGCCGACCGAGGTGCCGGCGACCCCCACGCCCGGGCCCACGCCCACACCGGTGGCCGTCGAGCAGCCTGCCACGCCAACGCCGCGTCCCACGCCGACCCTGGCGACCAGTCCTCTCGAACCCACCCCCGTGGACGGTGACCCGGATGAGCCCGCTGTCTCCTTCAACGTCAGCCAGATCCAAGATGGCTTCTGCGTGGGGGGACTGGTCACGGTTCTCCTGCTGTCGCTGTGGGGTCTCTACCTGCTGACGAAGGCGGGCATCCGCTGGTTCCTGCGTAACCGCTCTCAATCGTCTCCGGGCGCAGGGCAGTAAGATGTGCTTGTTTCCTGATCGCCGAGGGCGTCTATGAGCCGTCACCTTATCGTTGGGCTGGGCAACCCGGGGCGTCGATACGCTGATAACCGGCATAACGTGGGCTTCCGCTGCCTCGACCATCTGGCATCGGCTCACGATCTTTCCTTCTATCGACGGCAGAAGCGGGCCAGCGTCGCCCTCGGTCCTATCCTGAAGCGGTCGGTCATCCTGGCCAAGCCTCGCACGTTTATGAACAAGAGCGGAGGACCGGTCGCCGCCCTGGCGCGCTTCTATCGCGTCCCCCTGGATCGTCTGCTCGTGGTCTACGACGACCTCGACCTGCCCCTCGGCACCACCCGGATGAGGCCAACGGGAGGAAGCGGCGGGCATCGCGGCGTCCGCTCGATTATCAACCAGCTGGGAAAGCGGGAGTTCCCGCGCCTGCGCATCGGCATCGGGCGCCCGCCCGGGCGCATGGATCCGGCGGACTACGTTCTCCAGGACTTCTCCCACGATGAGGAGATCCTCCTGGCGAGGACGTTGGATCAGGCCACTGCTGCCATTGAGACCTGGCTGGTGGACGGCGTTGATGAAGCGATGACTCGATACAACCGCAGTGTGGAACGGGAGCCGGTTGACTGAGCGTCTCCTGAGCCGGGCGGGCGGCACCAGACCGGTGACGTCCGGCTTGACCGGTGACGTGGTCGGGTTCACATGAACATCTCTGGCCTCCTAACGGCGTTCGGCACACTGGAGCCCTATCTCGCCCTCCGCGAGGACCTGGAGCGCGGGGAGTTGCCCGCGCCCCTGGGGCTGATACGCGCCGCCCGGGCCCCCGTGTTGGCCGCCCTGGGCCGCGACCTGCATCGCCCGTTTCTGGTCGTCACAGGTACCGTCGGTCGGGCCCAGAAGATCGTCCAGTCTCTGCGCGACTGGTCGGGTGGGAGGAGACCCATACTCCGCTTCCCGGAGCCTCTCACCCTGTTCTACGACCGCGCTCCCTGGACCGACGAGATCATCATCGGCCGTCTGCGAACCCTGCGCATCCTTGCCGCTCTCCACGAACAGCCCGTGCCTGACGAGGGGATGCCCCCTCCGCTCATCGTTGCTTCGGCGCGGGCCTTGATGCAGCGTACCCTCCCCCTCCATCAATACCGTCTCTCTGTCCGCGAGATCAAGATGGGACAGTTGGTGGATCTCGATCGCACGCTGCGCCGCTGGGCCGGGCTCGGCTACGAGCCGGTGAGCGTGGTCGAGGGTCCCGGTCAGTTCAGCCACCGCGGCGGCATCGTCGACATCTTTCCGCCGGCCGACGACTTCCCCGTCCGCATTGAACTGTGGGGCAATCAGATTGACTCCATTCGCCGCTTCAACCCCGCGACGCAGCGCTCGCGGGACCGCGTGGAGCGGGTGGTCATCACCCCGGCGCGGGAAGCGCTGCCGCGGCACGGTCCCCGTGTTGCCGAGCAGATCGCCCAGATGCTGGAGCAGGACCTACCGGAGGATCTGAGTGAGGAGCTGGATGAGCATTACCGCGGCCTGGAGCAGGCGGCGCCCTTCCCAGGGCTTGAGTTCTACCTGCCGATGTTCTATTCCAGCCCGGCGACCCTCCTCGACTACCTCCCCCCGGACGGCCTCCTGGTGGTTGACGACCGCTGGGAATTGGCGGACACCTGGGCGGAGCTGGAGGAGGAAGCGCTCGATCTGAAGGCCTCCGTGGAGAAGGTCGGCGCTCTGCCCGCTGACTACCCCCTGCCCTATGCCACCTGGGATCAGTGGTCCGAGGCCACCGCGGACCGGTCGGTCCTCACCCTGGGCCACGGCCGGGAGGAGACGGTCTCCCGCTTGTCGGACTGCTTTATCCCCGGCCCGCGTTTTGGCGGGCAGCTCAAGCCGCTCCTGGATCACATCGAGATGGCCCAGCTGCAGGGCGATCGGGTGGTTGTTCTCAGCCGTCAGGCGGGGCGGTTGGCCGACCTGTGGAGCAGGGATCACGATTACGTCTCGCCCCTGACGGATCTGAGCGAGCCTCCTCGCTCTGCCCTGACTTTCGTCCAGGGCGCGCTGGCCGAGGGCTGGATGCTTCAGCCGCCCACGGGAACGGCGACCCAGCTCCTGACCGACGGCGAGATCTTCGGATGGCGGCGTCCGGCGCCGCGCCGACCCATTCACCGCCGGGAGACGGCTCCCGAGTCTGTCTTCGCCGACTTCTCTCCGGGCGACTATGTAGTCCACGTCGAGTACGGCATCGGCGTCTTCCGCGGCCTGGTCACCCGGGCCATTGAGGGAGGCGAGCAGGAGTATCTGCTGGTCGAGTACGGCGGGGACGATCGTCTCTTCGTCCCCATCTACCAGACCGACCGGTTGAGCCGGTACATCGGAGGTGATGATCGGGCTCCCCGCCTCAGCCGCCTGGGGAAGGCGCGCTGGCAGGAGGTCAAGGACCGCGTCAAAGAGGCCACCGAGGAGGTTGCCCGCGAGCTGCTGGAGCTCTACGCCGCCCGCGAGCTGGCCACCGGGCACTCCTATCGGCCCGACACCCCCTGGCAGACCGAGCTGGAGGCCTCCTTTCCCTATTTCGAGACGCGGGGTCAGCGAGAGGCTATCGCCGACGTCAAGGACGATATGGAGAGCCCTCAGCCCATGGATCGGCTCGTCTGCGGCGACGTGGGCTACGGCAAGACGGAGGTGGCCGTGCGGGCTGCTTTCAAGGCGGTGATGGACGGGCGGCAGGTCGCCGTCCTGGTGCCCACAACCGTCCTCGCCCAGCAGCACTTCGCCACGTTCCGTCAGCGCATGGAGCCTTTCCCGGTCGAGATCGAGATGCTCTCCCGCTTCCGCACCCGCGCCGAACAGGAGGAGATCCTGGAGAGAGTCCTGGCCGAGCAGGTCGATATCGTCATCGGCACCCACCGGCTCCTGCAGGACGACGTCGTGTTCGCCGATCTGGGTCTTCTCATCATCGACGAGGAACAGCGTTTCGGCGTGACGCACAAAGAGAGGTTCAAGCGCATGCGCACGACTCTGGACGTGCTGACGCTGACCGCTACGCCCATCCCGCGGACGCTCTATCTGGCGCTGACCGGCGTGCGGGATATCAGCGTCATCGAGACGCCGCCCGAGGAGAGGCTCCCTGTCTCGACCTACGTCGGCACCTACGACACGTCTCTGATTCGGCGCGCGATCCTCCGGGAGCTGGAGCGGGGTGGGCAGGTCTTCTACGTCCACAACCGCGTACAGACCATCGAGGCAGTCCGGCGCCGTCTGGAGCGTCTGGTCCCCGAGGCGACCTTCGGCGTGGCCCACGGGCAGATGCGGGGGCGCGACCTGGAGGAGACGATGGTCCGCTTCGTCGCCGGCGAGATCGACGTGCTCGTCTGCACGACCATCATCGAGAGCGGTCTCGACATCCCCAGCGCCAACACCCTTATCGTGGAGCGTGCCGGCCGCTTCGGCCTTGCCCAGCTCTATCAGCTGCGGGGCCGGGTGGGGAGGGCCGCCCAGCGCGCCTACGCCTATCTCTTCCACGACCGCGAGAGCCGTCTCACCCGGGAGGGCCGCCAGCGGTTGGAGACCATTCGCGAGGCTGGCGGACTGGGGGACGGGTACACCATCGCCATGCGAGACCTGGAGATTCGGGGCGCTGGAGATATCCTGGGCACGCGTCAATCCGGTCATATCTCGGCCGTCGGTTTCCATCTTTATGCCCGCCTGCTGGCCCGAGCGGTGGAGGAGCTGAGGGCCGAGCGCGAGGGGCAGCCGCCGCCCCCCGAACCGCTGACCAACATCCGCATCGACCTGCCCATACCAGTGCGGCTGCCCGAGGACTACGTCCCCGACACCTGGCTCCGTCTCAAGATGTACCGTCGGCTGGCGGAGTTGAACACGATGACCGAGATCGAGGAGATGGAGAAGGAGCTGATCGACCGTTTCGGGCCCCTGCCCACCCTGGCAGAGAACCTCCTGTTCCAACTGCGGCTGAAGGCCCTGGCGCGGGATGCCGGCGTCCGGGTCGTCACCATCGAGAACGGGCGCCTCGCACTCCGCCCCGCCGGTGAGTTCCCCCGTGAAGCGCTTCGCCGCACCCTCGACGACCGGGCCAGCGTCAGCCGCCACGGTGTCTGGGTGCCGAAGGAGGCGGGCTGGCAAGAGACGCTGGTCGATCTACTGAAGACGATGGCCCCCGTCACCCGGGGTTGACGCGAGACTCGCTCGGGGTTATACTCCAAGATGTCGGACGGTGTTCCGCCGACTGCGCGTCGACAGGTCGGCGGAAGTAGTGCAGCCCGATCTGCGTCCGTCTCAATGAGGGGCGGCGCACCCAAGGCGATAGGGTGCTGGACAGTGCTGGGCTCTGAGACGAGTCCACGAGGGGGGTGTCCCGATGGATCTCTTGCGTGATCTCGCTGTAATCCTTCTGGCCGCTGAAGCTTTCTTTCTTGCCCTGATCCCGCTGGCGCTCTTCGGCGGTCTGGTCTACGGTGTCTGGTGGTTGAGGAGACATCGGAATATGCCGACCTGGCTTCGCACCACGCGGGAGTACCTGTTGTTGGGGCTTTCATACGTCGAGCAGGCGATGGACCTGGCCGCCAAGCCGGTTATCGTGGTGAGCAGGGCCTCCGCGACGGTGGAGGGTTGGATTCACGGGCTGCGGAGGGGAGAGCGTTGATCGACAGCAGCGGTCCAAAGCCTGGGACCGGGGACCTGTTCCAGCGTCTCACACTCGGTCGTGCTTGGGTTCGCGCCAAGGGAACCCGTTCGGGCTCGACCATCTGTCTATGTATGAATGAGCGGATCTATTCAGGAATCAGGAAGGAGGTATGCCAATGAAGCTGGAAACGCGCGTGATGTTGATAGGTGGGGTGATCGGCGGTCTGGTAGGCGTCATCGGCGCTCGACTCTACATGCGGTCGGCGGAGCGTAAGGCGGAGGAAGAGGGAGAGCTGGTGCTGCCCGCGATCGAGCCCGGCGACGTGATCAAGATGACGCTCAGCATTCTCGGCATCCTCAGGTTGATCGACGCGCTGGGGAAGCCACCCAAGAAGTAGAGAGGACGAGGGGGCGGACGCCATGGCCTTGACATTCCCTTCTGATGCCTGGATCAAGGAACTGAGTCAGCGCCTTAACCAGAGCGCCTCGTACCGGCGGTCCGCCAAGGACTGGGAGGGGGATTTCCTCTTTGTCGTGGAGCCTGACGAGGCGTATGCCGATACGGCCTACCTCTTCCTGGGTCTCCACCACGGTGAGAGCACCGGGGCAGCCCAGGTGGAGAGCGAGGACGCCCGAGAGACGGCGTTCGTCATCCGTGCGCCCTTCACCGTTTGGCGCCGCGTCATCGAGGGGGACATAGATCCCATCCGAGGCTTGATGACCCGCCGGCTTAAGCTCTCCGGCAATCTGATGAAGATTATGCGTTATCCCAAGGCGGCTCAGGAGATCGTCTCCTGCTGCGCCGAGGTGCCGACGGACTGGAGTTAGTCTCATCTCACATGCCCAACCTGGACGTCTCGATTGCTCTGGGCCCCGTCTCGGGGCGGCCGTCGCAGCTCTGAGCCCCGTCTCGGGGCAACCGCCGCAGCTCTGAGCCCCGTCTCGGGGCAACCGCCGCAGCTCTGAGCCCCGTCTCGGGGCAACCGCGGCTGCTCTAAGCCCCGTCTCGGGGCGACTGACCCGGGCACAGGCGGGGGACTGAGCGCAGGTGAAAGCCAGGATCTGCTCTCTGAAACAGCGCCCTTACGGCGCGCTGCTGACCGCCTGAAACCGTTCGAGACGACGGGAACGTGAGCCACCCGAACTTGCCCATACACCTGCTCACACGGCATCGGCCGTCCGTCATCTAGTTTCTCCCATGCCCCCGGTGTGACCAAGGAGCGAGCTATGTGGCACTTTGTCTCTCCCAACATCGTCTTCGGCGAAGGAGCCCTGGAGGCCCTCGATGAGCTGCCCCGTCGGGGCTCCACCCGTCATCGCGCTCTCATCGTCACCGATCCTACCATCGTCCAGTTAGGTCTCATGGATCGAGTCGCCGCCCACCTCCGCAAGGCGGGGATCGACGTCCACTCGTTCGATGAGGTCGAGCCCGAACCCAGCCTCGATACCGTCCGGCGCGGTGCTGAGGTCGCTCAGGAGGTCGCGCCCGACTGGATCGTGGGCCTGGGCGGCGGGTCGCCGATGGATGCTGCCAAGGCGGTCTGGGTGCTGTATGAACGCCCCGATCTAGAACCGGCCGACATCAACCCCTTCATCGATCTGGGTCTCCGTCAGAAGGCCCGGCTGGTCACCATTCCCACCACCAGCGGCACGGGAGCCGAGGTGACCTGGGGCATCGTGCTCACCGATGCTGCCGAGAAGCGGAAGATGGGGCTGGGGAATCGGGAGAACGTGGCGGATCTCGCCATCGTCGATCCGGAGATGGCTGCCGGCATGCCTCCCCGCCTGACGGCCAACACCGGTCTCGACGCTTTGACGCACGCGGTGGAGGGTTACGTCTGCACCTGGCACACCGATCTGACCGACGGGCTCTGCCTCCAGGCGGCCCGCGATATCTTCCGGTACCTACCCCGCGCCGTCGAGGATGGGCGCGATATGGAGGCCCGTACGGCTATGCACCACGCCGCTACGTCCGCCGGGCTCGGGTTCGGCAATGCCATGGCCTCCCTGGCTCACGCTATGGGACACACCCTGGGCGCGAGCTTCCACGTCCCGCACGGGTGCGCCGTGGGCTTGTGCCTCCCTTATACGCTCGAGTTTGCCGCAAGGGAGACCCCGGAACGGTGCGCACAGCTGGCGCAGCGGCTCGGTCTTTCCAGTGCCGACGGTGACCCGGCCGCCCGCGCCCTGGCCGACGGCATCCGCCGGTTGATGGAGGAGATCGACAACCCGCTCTCTTTGGCCGAGCTGGGGGTGGAGCGCCAGCGTTACGAGGCCGAGTTGGAGAGACTGATCGACGACGCCTTCAGTGACACGCAGGTGATCACCGCGCCGCGTCCTCCTTCCTACGACCATCTCCGGCAGCTCTTCCTCCATATCTACAGCGGAGACCCGGTCGACTTCTAGGCTGACGCCGCTGCGCCCCGGCGGTCCCGTACGGGGCGTCGGGCGTCCTCGCCGTCCTCCTGACCCTCCCGCGGTGCCGTTCCAGTTGCCCCGGTCCGCATAGTGGCGAATCACGACGAATTTGGTAACATGATACGCCTGACAAAGGGAACTGGACGTCACACACGCGGCTGCGTGTTGTGGTGAGGGAAGACTACGAGAAAGAGTGAGATGAAGAGAACTGTAACCATCTTGATCGGCTTGTTGAGCCTTGTCGTCATGTTTGGATGCGGACCCGCCCCTACGCCTCTACCGGAGCCGACGCCCGAAGCCACCGCGGTTCCGCCACGGGATGAGATCTTCGTGGCCGTCGACGGCAGCGGTGACTACCGCACCTTCGAGGAGGCGGTGATGGCGGCGGAGGATCGGGCGACGATCACGCTGGGGCCGGGCTCCTACCGTCTGGTCACGGGGTTGGAGACCGCCAAGGCCCTGACGCTGGTGGGCGCCGGCAAGGACGAGACCGAGATCGTGTCCGGCGCTCCCGGACACGTGATCAACTTCACCGGCACGGGGACCTTCAACGCACGCGATATCACCTTCCGGCACGATGGATCGCAGATGGCGGACGTGGTCGTTGTCGACCAGGGTACGGGCAACTTCTCCGATTGCCGCTTCACCGGAGCCATCTTCGAGGAGGGGAAGGGGAACAGAGCGGGCCTCCGTTTCCGCGGGTCGTCCAGGGGAAAGGTGGAGAACTGCATCGCCTCTGGTAATGACAACTCCGGCATCCTGGTGGAGAAGCAGGCGCAGCCCGAGCTGAGGGGGAACGTCTGTTCAGACAACGGGGTGGTGGGCATCGGGTACATGGACCTGGCCCGAGGACTGGCCGTCGGGAATGAGTGCACCAACAACAGCATCGGGATCGCGGTGGCGGTCGAGGCTAAGCCCGCCCTCGAGGGAAACAAGTGCAACGACAACGACTACGGTATCGCCTACGTGGAGAACGGCGGCGGCCAGAGCATCGGTAACGAGTGCCAGCGCAATCGGATCGGCATATCCATCGGCGGTTCCTCGACGGTGCAGCTGGCGGACAACGACTGCCGCGACAACACGGAGGAGGACATCCGGGATTTCCGCTAGATCTGACCGGCCGTCGTCGCTCTTTGCCTCGCACCCTTGACCGTCCGGCAGATGCCGGGCGGTCCCGTTATATGAGAAGCGACGTCCGGCACCGCCTTCGTGTAGGAGGAAAGTACCAAGTAACCTTAAAGTTTGATCCCCGACCCTACCAAACACTGGCAAAAGCGTCCGCCATGCTGTATAATGGTGGGCAGTTGTGGGGGGAAGTGGGGCGGAGTGGAACGGTAAGGAGATGCCGAGCTCCGCTCGCGCGTTCAGGTGGGGGATCACGCCGGTATGTTTCTGGGGCAGTTCGTTCATACGCTCGACAGCAAGGGGCGGTTGACGATTCCCGCCAAGTTCCGTGCCGTCCTGGACTCGGGGCTGATCGTCACGCGCGGGATGGACCGTTGCCTTGCGGTTTTCCCCACGGATGAGTGGGACGAGTTGGCCGGACGGGTCAGCGATCTTCCGATGACCGACCGGCAGGCCCGTGCCTTCAAGCGGTTTCTGTTTGCCAGCGCCTCCGACGTCTCCCCCGATAAGCAGGGGCGTATCCTCATTCCGCCGCGACTCCGTGAATACGCCGACCTTGATGGAGAGGTCGTCGTCGCCGGTCTCAACAACTACATCGAGATCTGGAATACCGACGCGTGGGAGAACGAACGCGAACAGGTCGAAGGTGACGACGTCACCCTCGAGGGCTGGACCGCTCTTGGTATCTGACGACGTACGTCCGCCCGTCTCATCCCCAGCGGATGCCCTGGGCAACCCAGGTGAGGAGCGGACGTGAGAGGTGGAGACGCTGTCGGCGAGAGTTGAATGCTTGCAACGTTCTTTGATAACCTTAGGCAGTGGAACAGGGAGGTGGCGGTAGGTGGAAGAAGCCCACGTCCCTGTTCTTGTCAACGAGGTTGTCGATGGCCTCCGGGTGGAACCCGGTGGGCGTCTGATCGATGCCACCGTCGGAGGAGGGGGGCACGCTTACCAGATCCTGGCTGAATCGGCGCCTGACGGCGTGCTGCTCGGCCTCGATCGGGATCCGGCGGCGCTGGCCCGGGCCGCCGAGCGGCTTGCCCCGTTCGACGACCGCGTACAGCTTGTCCACAGCTCCTTCGCCCATCTGAAGGAGGTGGCCGAGGCTCACGATTTCGTGGGCGAGCAGGGCCCGGCGGTTGACGGCATCCTGTTCGACCTGGGCCTCTCATCGCTCCAGCTGGCCGATCCGGACCGTGGTTTCTCGTTCATGACCGACGGTCCGTTGGACATGCGGTTTGATCCTACGTCGGACGGCCCGACGGCGGCTGATCTGGTCAACAACCTATCAGAAGAGGACCTGGCCGATATCCTCTACCACTACGGTGAGGAGAACCAGTCCCGACGCATTGCCAGGGCCATTGTGGAGGCTCGCCCGATACGCCGGACGCGCGAGCTGGTCGAGGTTATCAAGGAGGCGGTCGGAAGGCGGCGGGGAAGGCTCCATCCGGCGACGCTGACGTTCCAGGCCCTGCGCATCGCGGTCAACGAGGAGCTGGATGCCGTGAGGGCTGCTCTACCGCAGGCGGTCGAGCTTCTCGCGCCTGGCGGTCGGCTGGCCGTGATCGCGTTCCATTCTCTGGAGGACCGGATCGTCAAGCGCTTCATGCGCCGCGAGAGCAAGGACTGTATCTGCCCGCGGGAGCTGCCGATTTGTACGTGTAACCATCGGGCTTCGCTCGACGTGATCACGCGAAAGCCGATTCGGCCGACGGAGGAGGAGGTCGAGGAGAATCCGCCTTCCCGTTCGGCTCGGCTTCGGATAGCGGAGCGGAAGTCTTGATGCTTAGTCAGCAGGCGCTGGTGTGGGACGGAAGCAGCAGCTGCCGGCTCGATGATCAGGGCGGGGGACAGGAGTAGCGAAGAGCAGATGTCTCAATTTCTAGAGTGGGCGACCCACGGTGTGCGGCGAGGGAGGCTTGAGCTCGACTCGCGACCCGTTATCATGCTGTACGTTGTCGTCGCAGCACTGGCGCTGGTGGCGGCTATCTACCTGGGCCTTGTCGGCCGGACGGCGGCTCAGGGCCGTCGCATCGAGCAGTTGCAGATGGAGGTGTTTCGCCTCCAACGCGAGAACGAGCAGCTCGCGGTAGAGATCGCCGATGTCGGCTCCATCCCTCGGCTGATGGAGCGGGCGACCGCGTTGGGATTTGTGCCCGCAGAGCAGGTCGAGTTTCTGCCGGACTCGGATTAGGATCGGAGCACACGATGGCTGAAGGACCAAGGCGCAGACTGATTCTCTTGATCACACTGCTCGGAGTGTGTGTGTTTTTCACAGTCGTGCAGTTGTTCAAGGTGCAGGTTGTCGAGCATGAGTTCTATGCTAAGTGGGCAGAGGAACAACGGGTGAGAGCCGTCCGAATGGACCAGCCACCGCGGGGTGTGATACGCGACCGGGATGGGCATCTGCTGGCCGGCAACGGGGTCAGGTACGCCGTCGAGGCGGCGCCCGTCTACGTGATGGACAAGCAGAGGGCGGCCGAGGCGTTGGCCTCGGTGCTGCACATGCCGGCCTCGCACCTGGAGGCTAAACTGAGCCAGCGCGATGAGGAGGGAAACTACCTCCAGTGGGTTCGGATTGTGTCGTCTGTCTCGAAGGAGGTCGGCGAGCGGGTGGCGGATCTGGATCTCCGTGGCGTCACGATCAAGCCCCTCTGGAAACGGGCTTACCCCGAGGATGAGCTCGCTTCTCATGCCCTGGGATTCTCGACGGTGGTGACGGGCTACTACGGTGTCGAGGGCTTCTACGACGCCATGCTCCAGCCCGAGCCCATCGAGTGGGTGGGGCCGGTGGACGTGGAGAGCGTGCCCATTCCGTGGGAACCCATCGAGGGTGAGTTCCCGCGCCGCGGTGTGAACCTGGAGCTGACGCTGGATCGAACGGTCCAGGCTCTCGTCGAGGCCGAGCTGGCGCGAGCTCTGGCGACCTATGAAGCGGAAGCCGGCACCATCATCGTGATGGAGCCCCACACCTTCGGCATCCTCGGTATGGCGAGTTTGCCCGCCTACAACCCTGAGAACTACTCTCGTTTCGCTGACCGGGATCCTCTCGTCTTCGAGGATCCCGCGGTGAGCAGACAGTACGAACCAGGATCTGTCTTTAAGATCCTCACCGTGGCGGCAGCGCTTGATTCCGGCACCGTGACACCGAACTCGGTCTATCACGACGAGGGCTGGATCGAAGTGGGCGGACAGGCCATCCGTAACGCTATGCACAAGGTCTATGGAGATCAGACGGTCTCTGATATTCTTATCGAGTCCCTCAACGTGGGGGCAGCCTGGCTCAGCACCTCCATGGGACGCGACGTCTTCTACCAGTACGTGCAGGACTTCGGCTTTGGTGAACCCACCCACGTCGATCTGGCCGGAGAGGTGGCGGGTCAGTTGTGGCTTCCCGAGGATATCGAGCACTGGCATCCAGCGAATCTGGGGACGAATGCCTTTGGGCAGGGCGTGGCGGTAACGCCGCTCCAGATGGTCACCTCGGTGGCCACCGTAGCCAATGACGGCGCTCGCATGCGGCCCCACGTGGTCGGGCGGCGCATCGCATCCGACGGAACGGTCTCCGTCTACCATCCGGTCTTGGAGAAGCACGTAATCAGCCCGGAAACCGCTCAGACGGTGACAGAGATGATGGTCAGGGTCGTGGAGGAGGGTCCGGAGCAGGCTCGAGTGGAGGGCTACCGGGTTGCCGGTAAGACCGGCACCGCTCAGATTCCCATCCCCGGCGGCTACGACCCGGATGGGACGATCGCGACCTTCGTCGGCTTCGGACCGGTTCCAGACCCGGAGCTGGTCGTGTTGGTCAAGTTGGATCGTCCCCAGAGCTCGGAATGGGCGTCCAACACGGCGGCACCCACGTTCGCACGGTTGACGGGGCAGCTGTTCACCGTCCTCGGCATCCCTCCCAGCGGAGGCGCGTCGGTGGCGGAGGTGGGACCATGACGAGCGGATTGCTGACCCTGGCCGACGTCCTGGAGGGTCTGGTCGGTCAACGCCCCGAAGGGATGAGCCAGGAGATATCGAGCACCGTCATCGATTCCCGCGAAGCTGCACCGGGGTCTCTTTTCATCGCCTTTCAGGGCGAGCACGCCGACGGCCACGACTACGTGGCCGACGCGTTTTCCCAGGGAGCTGTTGCCGCCATCGTCGAACGGGACGTCGCCGTCGAGGCTCCTACATTCGATCTCACCGACCGTGAACGACCGCTGCCGGCGCTCCGTACGCTGCCGCTGGTCTTGAAGGTGGATCAGACCCTGGAGGCTCTGCAGCGGCTCGGGACCTTCTGGCGGCGGCAGCAGACGGATCTCCGGGTCATCGGCGTGACGGGGAGCGTTGGAAAGACGACGACGAAGGAGCTGACCGCGGCGGTGCTGTCCCGCCGCTATGCCACCATCAAGAGTGAGGCCAGCTACAACAACGAGATTGGCCTGCCGCTGACGCTTCTTCACCTGACTGGGGACCACGAGCGGGCGGTGTTGGAGATGGGTATGTACGACGTGGGCGAGATCTCCGACCTAGCCCGAATGGGACAACCTCACGTTGGCGTCGTCACCATCGTGCGGCCCGTGCACCTGGAGCGGGTGGGATCCTTCGAGGGCATCGTGAGGGCCAAGGCGGAGTTGGTGGAGGCGCTGCCGCCTGGACCCGAGGGGGTGGCGGTGCTGAACCACGACGATGAGAACGTCCGCAGGATGGCCGCTTGGACGGAGGCGCAGGTTCTCACCTACGGGCTCTCTCCGGAGGCGGACCTGTGGGCTGATCAGATCGAAGGATTGGGGTTGGAGGGCATCCGTTTCCGGCTCCACCATGGGGATGAGACCCTTCACGTCAAGGTGCCGCTCCTGGGAAGACATTCCGTTCACACCGCCCTGCGAGCCACCGCCGTCGGCCTGGTGGAGGGATTGACCTGGCAGGAGATCATCGAGGGGCTCCGCGGTGTGGAGCCTTCCGATCAGCTCCGGCTGGTGGCCGTGCGCGGCCCCGACGGCGCTACGATTCTGGACGATACGTACAATGCCAGTCCCGCTTCTACCATCGCGGCCCTGAATTTGCTGGAGGAGCTGGAAGGACGCAAGATCGCCGTCTTGGGTGACATGCGGGAGTTGGGGGACTACGAGCACGAGGGTCACCAGAAGGTGGGGATGCGTGCCCTGGAGGTTGCCGACGTCCTCGTCACGGTCGGTTCCCTGGGACGCATCATCGGCGATACCGCGGCCCGCTGGGGGATGCCAGCCGATGCAGTACATAGCCTGGATGATAACGACGAGGTTGTTCGCCTGTTGAAGGAGATGGTCAGAGGCGACGACGTTGTCTTGGTGAAGGGTTCGCGAGCCCTCCAGATGGAGGAGATCGTGAATGCTTTGAGCAGTGGATCATAGCGAGCGTGTTCCGTTTCTTTGAGAGCTTCGGGAGCTCCCGACGGGGAGATCGCCAGCTCACTTCAGGACCTTTTTAATGGATAGAGCACTTATTCTGGCCAGTATTTCGTTCCTGTTGGCGGTAGTCTGGGGGCCGCTGCTTATTCGAATCCTCCGACACTACCAAGTCGGTAAGCGTATTCGGATCAACGGGCCCAGCGATCACAAGAGCAAGATGGGGACACCGACGATGGGCGGGCTGATGATCGTCGTGCCCGTCCTTCTTATCACGGTGGCGCTGAACATTTACAACCTGTTGGGGCGCACGTTAATCGGCCGTTCCATTCTGGTGCCGTTGGGCGTCATGGTGATCTACGCCCTGATCGGTGGGGTGGATGACCTGGCGGGGGTTCGCGGTGTGCGCCGCGGCCTCGGGCTCACTGCCACCCGCAAGCTGCTCTGGGAGATTCCCTTGACGTTGGGCATCGCCTTGTTCATGCTCACGTCCGACATCCAGTTCGCGGGGCAGGTGGGCGTGCCGGGCGTGACGGAGATGGTCGACGTGGGATGGCTCTGGGTGCCCATCGCCGCCTTCGTCATCCTCTCATCGGCCAATTCGGTGAACCTCACCGACGGATTGGACGGCCTGGCCGGGATCATCGTCGCCAGCGCCTTTGCCGGCTACGGCGTCATCGCCCGGCTGCAGGGTCAGTTCTACCTGATTCGTTTCTGTTTCACCGTGGTGGGGGCGTCTTTTGCCTTCCTCTGGTACAACGCCCATCCCGCCCAGATGTTCATGGGCGACACGGGGAGCCTGGCCCTCGGGGCGACGCTGGGCACGGTGGCGCTGATGACCGGGCAGTGGCTGTTGCTGCCCATCGTGATACTCATTCCGTTGGCCGAGACGCTCTCGGTCCTCATTCAAGTGGCCTATTTCAAGTATACCAAGCGGCGGTTCGGCCAGGGGCGGCGCGTCTTCAAGATGAGCCCGCTTCACCATCACTTCGAGCTGTTGGGTTGGTCCGAGACGCAGGTTGTGCAGCGTTTCTGGTTGGTTGAGATCCTGGCCGTCATGGCCGGTGTGGCGTTGGCCTTGCTCTAGCGTTTAACGTTTGGTTTGGTTATGAAACGAGACAAGCTGAAAGATCTACACGTGGTGATCCTTGGCTTCGCCCGTCAGGGCGTGGCCCTGGCCCGCTACCTGGTTCAGGCTGGTGCGGAGGTGACAGTCTCCGATCTCCAGGACGCAGAAGCCCTGGCCGATCCCATGGCGCAAGTGGAAAATCTGCCGATTCGTTACGTCCTGGGCGGTCATCCCATCGAGCTGCTGGACGACGCCGATCTCCTCTGTCTCAGCGGGGGAGTGCCCCTGGACATCCCTGTGGTGGAAGAGGCGAGGAAACGTGGTGTCCCTCTCAGCAACGACGCTCAGATCTTCCTCGATCGCTGCCCGGCGCCCGTCATCGGTATCACCGGGTCCGCTGGCAAGACGACGACGACGGCCCTGGTCGGCGAGATGTGCCGCGCCGCCGGACTGCGAACCTGGGTGGGGGGCAACATCGGCAATCCGCTGATCAGCGACCTGGCGGCGATGGAGCCCGATGACCGGGTGGTGATGGAGCTTTCCAGCTTCCAGTTGGCGTTGATGACCACCAGCCCCCATATCGCGGCGGTGCTCAACGTCACGCCGAACCATCTAGATCGCCATAAGACCATGGAGGCCTACGTTGCCGCCAAGCGGAATATCCTCGCCCATCAGACGGCTGAGGACGTGGCGCTCCTCGGGTACGACGACGCCAATGCCCGCGCTCTGGCTCTGGAGACGCCGGCGCGGCTCGTCTTCTTCAGCGGTGGGGCCGAGGTGGAGGCCGGGGCCTTCAAGACCAACGGGGAGCTCACGCTGCGGATGTACGGAAGGGACCGCGAGATCTGCAAAGCCTCCGAGGTCCAGCTGCTCGGCAAGCACAATCTGCTGAATGTGCTGGCGGCCAGCGCTCTGGCCAGTCTGGCCGGCGCCTCCCTGGAGGCGATTCGCCAGGTGGCCACCACCTTCAGCGGGGTCGATCACCGTCTGGAGCTGGTGCAGGCCTCCGACGGCGTCCGTTGGTACGATGATTCCATCGCTACGGCTCCGGAGCGCGCGCTGGCGGCTATGCGGTCCTTCGAGGAGCCCATCGTCCTTCTCGCCGGTGGGCGAGACAAGGACCTGCCCTGGGATGATTTCGCGCAGGAGACGCTCCGCCGTGTGCGCCATCTGATCACGTTCGGTGAGGCCGGCCCGATGATCGCCGATGTCGTGGCCGCCAGGAGGCGAAACGGCGCTGCAGCCGCCAGCACCCTGGAGGGCATCACCCGGGTGAGAACGCTCCAGCAGGCGGTCGAGGCGGCTGGCCGCTTGGCGGAGCCGGGGGACGTGGTGCTCCTCTCGCCGGGAGGAACCAGCTTCGACGCCTTCCGGGACTTCGCGGAGCGCGGTGAGCGGTTCAAGGCTTTGGTGCAGCAACAGAGTGGAAGACGGGTGAATGATGAGTAAGCGGAAACGGACGAAGGGCAACCCGGACTACGGGCTCATCCTGACGGTCTCGGGGCTGATCATCGTGGGCCTGATGATGGTCTACAGCGCGACCTTTGACTGGTCCTTTCAGGAGTTCGGCAACTCGCTTAGTATTGCCTTCCGCCAGTTCCAGTGGGTGGTGGTCGGCATCGCGGCGCTCGTTGTGCTGGCGTTGATCCCCTATGAATGGTGGCAGGACATGGCGGTGCCCATCATGGGAGGGACGCTGGTCTTGCTGATTCTCGTTCTGCTGATCGGAGACCAGCGCTTCGGCGCACAACGTTCCTTCTGGAACGGCTCGATTCATCCCGGTGAGCTGGCGAAGTTGTCGATGGTGATCTACATCGCTGCCTGGCTCTCCTCCAAAGGCGATGAGATTCGAGACGTCACCTATGGTTTGATTCCCTTTGGCGTCTTGCTCGGGGCCGTGGCCGGCCTGATCGTGGCTCAGCCGGACCTGGGAACGGCAATCCTGATCGCCCTTACGTCGCTGAGCGTCTTCTTCTTTGCCGGCGCGGACCTCTTCCAGCTGGCTGGCGGGGGCGCCGTCAGTGCGGCCACGTTTCTGCTCCTCATCAGCAAGTTCTCTCACGCCACGGAGCGCATTGATGAATGGATCCAGGTCTGGAAAGATCCGCGGGCAGCGGGACACCATATGCAGCAGACGTTGATCGCCCTGGGCAGCGGGGGTACGCTGGGGGTCGGGCTCGGGCAGGGACAGCAGAAGCTGGGTTACCTCCCGACACCGCATACCGATGCCATCTTCGCCGTCCTGGGGGAGGAGGCTGGCCTCTTTGGTTGTCTGCTGGTCATCGGTCTCTTCGCCCTCTTTGCGTACCGGGGCTTCAAGATCACGATGGACGCCCAGGATCCCTTCGCTGCGCTCCTGGCGTGTGGCGTCACGTGTTGGATCACGTTCCAAGCCCTGATCAACATCGGAGTCGTGACCGGCCTGCTCCCTTTCACCGGGATGGCGCTGCCCTTTGTGAGTGTCGGTGGTTCCGGCATGGTGACGTGCTTGGCCGGGGTGGGGCTGCTGCTCAGCGTCTCACGCGGGCGGAATCCGAGCAGGCAGTCTGGTAAACGGGAAGGAAGTCGCAAGTATGCGAGTCTGGATCGCCGGTGGGGGAACCGGGGGACACGTCTATCCCGGTCTCGCCCTGGTGCAGGCCCTGCGCGCCGCCGATAGCGGCGCTGTAGACGTCACGTACGTCGGTGGGGAGGGAGACATCGAACAGGCCTTGGCCGCGCGGGCGGGAATTCGCTTCGTGGGCATCCCCGCTGGGGGAGTGCACGGCCTTGGCCCGCGCCGGTCGGCAGAGAACGTTTTCAAGTTGATACGCGGCTGGCGGGCCGCCTACCGCCTGGGGCGCCGCGAACGGCCGTCGGCTCTCTTCGCCACCGGCGGGTACGCCAGTGTCCCCGTCGCTCTGGCGGCGTGGATGCTGCGCATCCCGATTCTCGTCTACCTGCCGGATTTGGAGCCGGGACTGGCCGTCCGATTCATCGCCCGTCTTGCGTCGCGCATAGCGGTGACGGTGGAGGACTCGCGAGCGTACCTTCCCGACCGGAAGGTCGTGGTGACCGGATATCCGGTTCGCGCCAGCTTCCATAGGCTCGATTCGGCGGAGGCGCGGGCCGCTCTGGGATTGGCCGTTGACGAACCCGTCCTGCTCGTGATGGGCGGGAGTCGGGGAGCACGAAGCATCAACCGCGCGTTGGTGGACGTATTGGAGCAGGTACTGGATATGGCACAGGTGGTGCATCTGAGCGGGCAGCTTGACTGGCCCTGGGTCTCTGAACGAAGGGATGCCCTTCCGGATGAGCTCCGGGAACGTTACGTTGCTCGCCCCTACCTGCACGAAATGGGACATGCTCTAGCCTCGGCGGACCTGGCGCTCTGCCGGGCGGGAGCTTCTACGCTAGGGGAGCTTCCCTTCTTTGGGCTGCCCGCTGTTCTCGTACCCTATCCGCACGCCTGGCGGTACCAACGGGTCAACGCGGAGTGGCTGACGCAGCGGGGTGCAGCGGTCACATTGAAGGACGAGCAGTTGGAGGATGCGTTGCTGCCGACGCTCCGAGCGTTACTCACGAACCGGGAGAGGCTGGAGCGCATGGGGGATCGGGCAGAGGCGCTCTCCCGGCCCGACGCAGCGGCTCGCTTGGCAGAGACGCTCCTCATACTAGCACAGGGTCAGGTGTGACATGATGCCTTTGGATACAGCTCTATTCGCCTTCATCGTGCTCTTCGGCATGATGGGCGCCTTGCGAGGGTGGTCAAGGGAGATGCTGGTTCTGTTCAGCGTGATCCTGGCACTGGCCATGCGGCTCATCTTCAGCACGTACGTTCCCATCGCCCGCGAGTTCTTTGACCGTCCCCCGGTAGAGCAGTTCTACCTCTACACCGGGTTGGTCATCCTCATGGCTGTCGGTGGTTATGCCGGTCCCGCGGTCTCCGGGCGGCTGGCCGGCGTCTCGGCTCGGGAGACGCTCCAGGACGTCATGTTGGGGTTCATCATCGGAGCGATCAACGGTTTCCTCATCGTCGGTTCCATCTGGTACTTCCTGGATGAGGCGGGCTACGGCATCCTGGGCATCGCTGCGCCTGCACCGGAATCGATGGCCGCCACTATCGCCAACGTCTATCTGCCGCCCATATGGCTGTCTGATGCGGTCCTGTTGACCGTTTTCTCGTTCGCATCCGTCTTCGTCATCATCGTACTCGTCTAGCGCGCAGCGTAGGTACGCGCCCTTGTCGGCTCGTCTGGCTTTTGGAAGAGGACCTTTGCACGGTATGGCTGAGTTTTCGAACAAGCATATTCACCTCATAGGCATCGGCGGAGCCGGCCTTTCGGCTATCGCCCGCGTCCTCCTGGAGCAGGGGGCGAAGGTCTCCGGGTCGGATCTCGTGATCTCGCCCGTCGCCGAGGCCCTGGCGCGCGATGGCGCCCTGGTATACCAGGGGCACGACGCCGCCAACGTCAACGATGCCGATCTGGTGGTCGTCTCGTCGGCCGTGCCCGAGGAGAACGTGGAAGTTCAGGCGGCGCGCGCAGCCGGTATCGCCGTCCTGGGCCGTCCAGCCTTTCTCGGCCGGATGATGGAGGGGAAGCAAGGTGTGGCGGTGGCCGGCACGCACGGCAAGACGACTACCACCGCTATGATCGCCACGATTCTCTTGAAGGCCGAGCGCGATCCTACGTTCATCGTCGGCGGCGTGCTGGCTGACCTGGAGACGAACGCCCGGTCCGGTGCAGGTCCGCTCTTCGTCATCGAGGCTGATGAGTACGATCACACGTTTCTCAGCCTGGAGCCCGATCTGGCTGTGATCACCAACGTGGAGCACGACCATCCGGACTGCTACCCCCGATTCGACGATTTTCGATCGGCGTTCGAGTCGTTCGCCGCTCTGGTACCGGAAGGAGGCACCTTGGTCGTCTGCGCCGACGACCCGGTGGCCCACGCCATCGGCCTGAGCCAGTCCGAGGGCAAATCGGTCAGGTTCTTCGGGGTGGGCGAGCGGGCGATCTGGCGTGCTGAGGAGATTCGACCGAACTTCGCCGGCGGCGTTGACTTCCTGGCTGTGCGCGGCGAGGAGACGCTGGGGCTGATGCGGTTGCGCCTTCCCGGGGCTCATAACGCCGTCAACGCGATGGGCGCTCTGGCGGCGGTTGACGCCCTCGGGGTTCCATTCCGTGCAGCGCAGACCGCCCTGACGGCGTTCCGCGGGGTCGCCCGCCGGTTTGAGGTCAAGGGGGAGGCCGGCGGCGCGGTGGTGATCGATGATTACGCCCATCATCCGACGGAGATTCAAGCCACCCTCCAGGCTGCAAGGGAGCGTTTCCCAGAGCGGAGAATCTGGGCGGTGTGGCAGCCCCATACCTACAGCCGCACCAGACAACTGTTGACGGAGTTTGCGGCGTCCTTCCACGATGCCGACCGCGTCGTCGTGCTGCCGATCTACCCGGCCCGGGAGACCGATACGCTCGGGGTGAGCGCCGGGGACGTGGCCGATGCCGTGGACTACGTTGAGACGGACGTCGCGGAGTCGCTGGACGACGCCGTGGAGCGGCTGAAGCGGGCCGTGGGCTCGAACGATGTGGTGCTCACCATGGGGGCCGGGGACGGCCACTGTGTCGGTGATCGGTTGTTGGTCGAGCTGAGAGGGCAGAACGATGCAGACGAAGTATGAGACGCCCGAGAATGACGAGAGAGGCGGCGCGCTGAAGAAGCGCTTCCGACGGGTGACAAAGCGGAAGCGCCAGCGGCAGAGGATGAACTGCCGCGCGCTGGCGTCGAAGATGAGATTGGTGGAGACCAGGTCGCGAGATGAGAAGGGAACCCGACGTGAACCATAACCCCTCGACCGCGGGGGAGCCAACTCAGGGGGCGCTCAGCGCGCTCGCTGACGCGCTGGCGCCGGGCGCCCGCCGCGGCGTCCCCTTGGCGCGGTTCACCGCCATGCGCGTCGGAGGGCCGGCGGCTCTGCTCGTCCTCGTCGAGAGCCTGGATCAGCTCGCGGACGCGGTCGAGATGGCACGAGAGCACGGATTGCCCTGGCGGGTTCTGGGCGGCGGCTGCAACGTTCTCGTTGCCGACCGTGGCCTGGAAGGATTGGTGATCGTCAACCGCGCGGACGCCGTCTCCGTCGAGGGGCAGACAGTGCGGGCAGCGTCGGGGGTGAGGATGCCTCTGCTCGTGCGCCGGACGGTGGATGCCTGTCTGGCCGGACTGACCTGGGCCGCCGGGCTGCCCGGCACCGTCGGCGGCGCCGTGGTGGGGAACGCGGGCGCCTTCGATGGTGATATGGCGGGGAGCCTGCAGAGCGCCGCCGTGCTGGAGGCCAACGGCGAGATCGTCGAACGGCCCAACGCCTGGTTTGACTTTGCATATCGTACCAGTCGGCTGAAGCGGGAGAGAGAACGGGAGCGCGTGGTGCTGGAGGCGACGTTCCAATTGGAGCCGGGGGACGAGGAGGTGCTGAGGAACCGGGCCGACGAGGTGGTCGCGTGGCGCCGGGCTCATCATCCCTCCCACGCCACCATGGGCTCAACGTTCAAGAACCCCCCGGACGGCTATGCCGGAGAGCTTATCGAAGAGGCGGGGCTGAAGGGGTACCGCATCGGGGGCGCACAGGTCTCGGAGCAGCACGCCAACTTCCTCGTCAACACAGGGGACGCTGCAGCCGGGGACGTCCTGGCCCTGATCCGGCATATCCAGGCTGAGGTCGAGCGGCAGTTTGGCGTCCAGCTTGCCCTCGAGATCGAGTTGTTGGGATGGTAACGAAGGATTCGCATCAGGAGAGGAGACTGCTTTGACGCAGAGGATTCGAGTCGGGGTCATCTTTGGCGGGCGCTCCGGAGAGCATGAAGTATCGCTTCAATCCGCTCAGTCCGTGATGAGCGCCGTGGACAGGGAGAAGTACGAGATCGTCCCCATCGGTATCACCAAAGATGGTCGTTGGATAGCATCGGGCGACCCCATGCGGGCCCTGGAGGCCGGTGAGCCCGGCGCCAGCCATCCCGCTGCCCTGCTGAGTGATCCCGCCCGGAGGAGCTTGATGCGTCTGGAGGATGCAGGGAAAGGCGTGAAGGCGACGCCTCTTGGAGAACTCGATGTCGTCTTCCCCGTGCTCCACGGACCTTACGGCGAGGATGGAACCGTCCAGGGTCTTCTGGAGCTGGCGGGCCTCCCGTACGTCGGAGCGCAGGTAACCGCCTCGGCGGTGGCTATGGATAAGGTCATCTTCAAGGACGTGATCCGAGCCCACGGACTCCCCACCGTGGAGCACGTGGTGGTCAAGCGGAAGACGTGGCGTGCGCAGCCCGACGAGGTACTGGCGGAGATTGAGGATCGGTTCGACTATCCCGTCTTCACCAAGCCTGCCAATCTGGGCTCGAGCGTTGGAATCACCAAATGCCACGACGGCTCCGGCCTGACCACCGGCCTGGAGGACGCTGCCCGCTACGACCGCAAGATGCTCGTCGAACCGGCGGTCCCAGAGGCGCGCGAGATCGAGGTAAGCGTCCTGGGCAATGACGATCCTGTGGCATCGCTGCCCGGCGAGATCGTTCCCAGCCGCGAGTTCTACAGCTATGAGGCGAAGTACCTGGACGCTGGCGATCGAGCCTCCGATCTGCTCATCCCTGCGCCTCTCTCCGAGGAGATGACGGAGCGCGTGCGGAGGCTGGCCGTGGAGACCTACCGGGCTATCGACTGCTCCGGTATGGCGCGGGTGGACTTCCTTCTGTCCGGTACCGTCGAAAGGCCGATGGATGACCCGGAGGCCCTGTACGTAAACGAGGTGAACACGATTCCCGGTTTCACAAAGATCAGTATGTATCCCAAGTTGTGGGAGGCTACCGGCATACCCTACCCCGAGCTCATTGATCGTCTCATTGAACTGGCGCTGGAACGCCATCGCGATAAGGCGCGCACAGAGATCTCGTACCAACCCGTGGAGTGACCCGATGACTAAGTCTTGGAATCCCAGACGCGGCAGCAAGCGCTACGAAAAAGCCGGTTCCGTCGTCCTCAATCGTGTCAAGCTGGGTCAGGCGCCGGTCTCCCTGCACAGAATACGTTGGACGCGCAGGGGGCTCTGGTTGATCCTGGGCCTGGCCCTGGTGGGCGGTGCGCTGGGGCTGTGGCTCACCTTGGACAGCCGCTTCTACGTCTACGATGCTGAGATCGACGGTATGCGTCGGCTCTCGTACGAGAAGATCTACGAGGCCAGCGGCCTGGACGGACTGCACATCCTCTGGGCCCGCTCCGGCGTCATCGAGTCGCGAATCCTGGAGTCCCTGCCGTCATTGGAGAGCGTCGAGGTGGACTGTGGACTGCCCTCCGACTGCGCCATTACGGTGGTGGAGCGCCGGCCCCGCGTCTTATGGACGGACGGCGAGACGCTCTGGTGGGTCGATGAGGAGGGGACCGTCTTCCTGGCCGGTGACGGTGGCGGGTCCGCCGCGGGCGACAGCGACGCTGCGGCCTGGAGCGACGCCAGCGGCGGATGGACGGTGACCGGGCCCCTGCCGCGGGACGAGGACGGAAACCTCGTAGATCCGGTGCGCGTCACCCTGACCGAGCTCTGGAAGACCGGGATCGACCTGCCGTCTTCGTTTGAGTACGCCGAAGGGGAGGGGTTGAGCTTCGTCGACGAGCACGGCTGGCGCATCATCGTTGGAAAAGGGTCTGGCATGGCGCGGCGTCTCCGAGTGTTGGAAAGGTTGACGGCGCATATCGAGTCGCGAGGTATCACACCTCGCTTTGTGGACGTTCGGTTTCCGGACGCACCTTACTATGCGCCCGCAGCGGATTAGGAGGCCGTCCGGCCGGGACGAGGTTGCTCCTGGTTGGTCTGCCGGTGGGGTCCGGCCTGGATGTTGGCAAGCCTCTTTCTGAGGTAGGGAGTTAAGAGCCGTGGAACGAACCGTCGTAGGCATCGATGTGGGCTCAAACAAGATCTGCACCCTGGTGGGCGAGGTCCGGGATGACGGCGACCTGCGCGTCGTCGGCGTCGGGCTCGTTCCCTCTCGCGGCCTGCGGAAGGGTGTAGTGGTGAACGTCGAAGAGGCCACGGCGGCGCTTTCTGCCTCCATCGCGGAAGCGGAGCGGACGTCCGGCTACAAGCTGGAGCGAGCGTACGTCGGCATCAGCGGGGAGCATATCTCTTCCCTCAACAGCCAGGGCGTCGTAGGCGTCTCTCACCGCCGGTCGGGGATCACCGTCGACGACGTGGAAAGGGCTCTCGATGCCGCCTGTGCTGTCACCGTGCCGCACAACCATGAGGTGATCCACGTCATTCCCCGCGGGTACGTGGTTGACGATCAGAACGGAGTGCAGGATCCCGTCGGCATGTACGGCTTCCGCCTGGAGGTAGAGGCTCATCTCGTCACGGCATCTTCCACGGCGATCCAGAACCTATTGAAGTGCGTCGGTCAGGCCGGGCTGGAGGTTGACGAGGTCGTCGCGGCGGGGATAGCCGCCGGGGACGCTGTCCTGGAAGAGACGGAACGAGATATGGGGGTCGTTCTGGCCGATATCGGGGCGGGCACTACCGATGTGGCCATCTTCATCGACGGCACAGTCTGGCACACGGTGACGCTGGGCATCGGGGGCGCTTACATCACGCAGGATGTTGCCATCGGGCTGCGGCTGCCGCCCACAGTGGCCGAGGAGGTGAAGATAGAGCACGGGCACGTCCTGCCGGACAAAGTGGGGAGCGAGGAGGTGTTCACCGTCGCTTCCTTCGACGATAGGGCCAGCCAGGAGGTGGCGCGCTGGAAGCTGGCCAGCATCATCCAGGCCCGGGCTGAGGAGATTCTCTCGATGGTCAATAAGGCTGTCAAGCGGTCCGGGTATGACGGCCTGCTCCCGGCCGGCGTCGTGCTCTGCGGCGGCACGGCCCAGCTGCCGGGTATGCGCACATTAGGTCGGGAGGTTCTCGGCCTTCCTGTGCGGCTGGGCGGCCCTCAGAATCTGCACGGATTGGTCGATGCCGTCGATAATCCTGCTCACGCCGTGGGGGCAGGGCTGATGACGTGGGGGAGCACCGAAGAGGCTCGCCCCCAACTGAAGGTCCGGCCCGGACCCAGCAGCGGCAAGCGCTTCCTGCGCTGGCTGCGGGCCTTTCTTCCCGGGTAGTCCTTGGTGCGGGAAACCGTCTGGTTCGTGGTCAAGCTACCGTGACGACGAGCCTCTCTGTTCCAAACATTGGCAGACAACTGAAATCGGGATCACAACGGGTATGGGATACGGCGCTGAGGGAGATTGAATGGTGAGTATGGATCAGGACAATCGAGGAGGAACAATGCACAAGGCATCAAGTACGGAGAGCTTCGCAAAGATCCGCGTGGTCGGTGTCGGGGGCGGGGGCAGCAACGCGGTCAACCGCATGATTGCCGAAGGTATGGGCGGCGTGGACTTCGTCGCGGTCAATACCGATGCTCAGGCGCTGATGCTTTCTGACGCGCCTGTCCGCGTGCGTATCGGCGATAAGCTGACGCGCGGCCTGGGTGTCGGAGGCAATCCCGACATGGGCCAGGAAGCGGCAGAGGAATCGGTCGAGGAACTCTACGAGATCCTGGAGGGCTCCGATATGGTGTTCATCACCGCCGGCATGGGCGGTGGCACGGGCACCGGGGCCTCACCGGTCATCGCTCGCGTGGCCAAAGAGGTCGATGCCTTGAGCATCGGCGTCGTCACGCGTCCCTTCAGCTGGGAGGGCTCGGTTCGGAGTCAGGCAGCGGAGAAGGGGATTGAGCGGCTCAAGGACCAGGTGGACACGCTGATCGTCATTCCCAACGATCGTCTGTTGGAGATCACGGACAAGCGGGTCACGCTTCAGAACGCCTTTTCGCTGGCCGATGACGTCCTGCGTCAGGGCATTCAGGGCATCTCAGAGCTGATCACCGTGCCAGGTCTCATCAACCTCGACTTCGCTGACGTGCGCACGATCATGGCCGAGGGTGGTGCCGCGCTGATGGCCGTTGGTCGAGCCAGCGGGGATGAGCGGGCCGTCGAGGCTGCCGAACAGGCTATCTCGAGCCAACTGCTGGACGTGACCATCGATGGCGCTCGGGGCATTCTGTTCAACGTGACCGGCGGGGCAGACCTGAGCCTCTACGAGGTGAACGAGGCCGCTTCCATCATCAAGAAGACCGCGCATCCGGACGTCAACCTGATCTTCGGCGCTGTGGTCGATCAGGAGATGGAGGACGAGATCCGCATCACGGTCATCGCCACGGGCTTCGATCAGACCGGGGCTTCACGCTCGCGGACCGTCTCCTCGACGAGGAGACAGGAGGAGCCGGAGTCGGTCGACTTCACGGCCTCTTCCTTCGACCAGGACGACATCGAGATCCCGGCTTTCCTGCGACGGCGCAGCTGACGAGCCGGCTCGGTTCCTGGCAGCGGTCCGTCTGCCGCTGCCGCGGCTCTTGTGTTGGGCGCGCCAACGAGACCGTGAAGCCTATCTCTCGAGCGTGCTTACGCTCAGACATCGTTCCACCGGAACGGTGTGGTGTTACCTTGTGTGCCATAGGTACCGCCTAGTTAAGGCGCCGTCGCATTCCCGTCCCGGGCCAACGCCTGGCGGCGGGGATGCGGTCGACCCTTGCGGCGGCGGTACAGCGGCTCCTGCCGCAGCATCGCGACGGACCTCTGCGGCTGCGGGGGTCTTGGCGTGCCAACGATCGTCCGGTGGCGCCGATCCTCCGGATTCAGGTTCCGTGAAACGGGGCGGTACCCCGGCGCGGCCGGATTCTAGGGCTGATCGTGAGCCAGTGCTAATGCTCCCTTCATCCTCTCCAGCGCCTCCGACAGCATGGAGCGGGGACATCCGAAGTTGAGCCGTACGAAACCCTCCCCTGCCCGGCCAAAGACAGCGCCGTCGGTCAGAGCCACCTTCGCTTCCTCCAGGAAGAAGTCGTATGGATTGCCGCTGACCGCGGCCTGACGGCAGTCGAGCCAGGCGAGATACGTCCCCTCCGGTCTGGCCATGCTGACGTCGGTCAGTTCCTCCTCGACGTAGTCCAGCAGGAAGTCGCAGTTCTTCTCCAGGTAGCGCAGCACGCCATCCAGCCACGGCCCCCCATCCCGGTAGGCGGCCAGCGCGGCTGTGTACCCCAGGACGTTGACGCCCGGCATCAACCCTCGGTACGTGCCACAGAACGTCTCGCGCAGCTCCCGGTTCTCGACGACGGCTACCGAGCACTTGAGGCCGGCGATGTTGTACGTCTTGCTCGGCGCCATAAGGGTGATCGCCCTTTCGCCTACCTCCGGGGCCAGGGAGGCGATGGGTGTGTGCTCGTGACCGTCCAGCAGTAGATCGCAGTGGATCTCATCGGAGCAGATCAGGACGTCGTGACGCAGGCAGAGCTCCGCCATCTGCTCCAGCTCGTCGCGGCGGAACACCCGCCCGACGGGATTGTGCGGATTGCAGAGGATGAAGATGCGGGTCCGGTCCGTGATCGTCCGCTCCATCAGATCGAAGTCAACCTCATACGTGCCGTCCGGCTGCCGGGACAGCTCCATCTCGTCGTTTGTCAAGCCGGCGTCGGCTGGCGCCTTCAGAATGGGTCGATAGACGGGCGTCTGGATCAGCACGCCCTCCCCGGGGGAGGTGAAGGCGTGGCAGGCGAGGTTAAAACCGGGCACGACGCCGGGAAGGAAGACCAGGTCCTCCGGCGAGACGTGCCAATCGTAGAGCTTTTCCAGACGCTCGACGATCACCTCGCGCAGCTGATCCGGCGCTCTTCCGTAGCCGAAGACGCCGTGCTCCACGCGCTCCTCCAGGGCTCGGATGACGGGCTGTGGGGCCTGGAAGTCCATATCTGCGACCCACATGGGCAGTACGTCCTCACCGTAGCGATGCCATTTGATGCTCTCGAATCGGGTTCTGTCGATGTGTTCGTCGAAGCTGTGAGGCATAGGGGGTGGGAATCTCCTTTGTCCGTGGCCGAGGCCGGCTCTCGAATCCGGCCGTTCCAAACGCCATTCTATACCCGATGAGGGCCGTCGTCAAAAACAGTCTGCCCGCACCCAGCCCCGTCCGCTCACAGCGGACGAGAGTCCGCGTCGGGCCGCTGGATTGTGGCTTAGCTGCGCACGCTATCCGGCTCGAGCTTGTGGAGATTGCTCACAGCGGACGAGAGTCCGGGTCGGGCCGCCGGATTGTGGCTTAGCTGCGCACGCTATCCGGCTCGAGCTTGTGGAGATTGCTCACAGCGGACGAGAGTCCGCGTCGGGCCGCCGGATTGTGGCTTAGCTGCGCACGCTATCCGGCTCGAGCTTGTGGAGATTGCTCTCAGCGGACGAGAGTCCGCGTCGGGCCGCCGGATTGTCATTCGGCCCACCCCCCCGAACTTTAAGGTTTTCCCCTATTCACCGCTTGCCCGTTGACCCCGGCTGTGGTATAATGGCGCCCACGCTATCCCCAATATATGGGGTGTATCACTCCTCAAGACCCCATATGTGGGTTCTCTGACTCTTCAACGGATCATAGCGAAGGTTTTGGCGTATCGAACCCGGTGCGCTCGATTTCCGCTCTCAGGCGGAGGCAGTTCTTTCGGAGCAGGAGAGAAATCTATGAAGTGTCCGTATTGCGGCAGCAAGAAGACGCGGGTGGTCGACACGTCCCGAAAGGAGCACAGCATCCGCCGCCGGCGAGAATGCAAGAGTTGTCAGAAACGCTTCTCGACGATGGAGCGCGCCATCCTCACCGCGCCCCTGGTGGTCAAGCGCGACGGACGTCGCGAGGCCTTCGATCGGCAGAAGGTCCTCTCCGGCCTGCGGGTGGCCTGCGCCCGGCGCCCGGTCTCGGCCGGCGATCTGGAGCGCGTGGTCGATCGTGTGGAGGACCACATTCGCCAGTTGGGGCGCACCGAGGTCTCCACCCGCGTCATCGGTGACGTGGTGATCGAGGAACTGAAGACCCTCGATCCCGTCTCCTACATCCGCTATGCCATTATCTACCTCGGCCTGGAGGATCTGGAGGAGGTCCGGGCGGAGGTCAACCGGTTGTTGGAGGATCGGGACTAGGGTGAGCACGGGGACGTTGATCGACCTCCACGTGCATACCACGATCTCCTCCGGCTGCAGCGTGCTGGACCCCGGAGACCTGATCGAGGCGGCGCGCCGCAGCAGGTTGGACGCCGTCTGCGTGACCGACCATTACTTCATCGAGGGGGCCAACGTGACGCAGCGGCTGGGTCGCGCGAGGGGCTTCCCCGTCTTCCGCGGCGTGGAGGCCCGCACCGATCTGGGGGACATGCTCGTCTTCGGCTACTATCAGGATATTCCCGAGGGTGTCTCCTTCCAGGACCTCTGCTGGTACGTGCACGAGGTGGGCGGCCTCGTCTTTGCGGCTCATCCCTTTCACACCCACGGCGGGCCCAGCCTGACGCTGAGCTTTCAGCACCGCGGGCTCGATTTGGCGGAGGACTGGGACCGGCTGCCGGTTCTGCAAGAGCTCGACGGCGTTGAGACCCTCAACGGGCAGGTGAGCGAAGAGGCGAACCGTCAGGCGCGGGTTTTGGCGCGGCGCCTGGGCGTTCCCGGCATCGGCGCCAGCGACGCCCACGCCGCCGACATGGTAGGGAGCGCGGCTACGCGTTTCCCCCGCCCGATCCGCTCGGAGGCCGAGTTGGTCGCGGCACTGAGAAACGGTGACTACTCGCCGGTCCGGCTGAGTGGCTGAGACAGCAGCGTCGCCGGGAGTCGTCCCGGACGCTGGCGAAGACGCCCGATCACCCGGGATCCAGCCGATAGGGCAGTGGAAGGAGCGCAGGGCGATGGCAGAGAAACCCGATCTGAGCCCCGTTTCCCTTCGTCTGAGGAGGCCGGTCTACGACTACCATCAGTATCAGGGGTATACGAATGATTGTGGCCCCACCTGTGTAGCCATCGCGGCCAATGCTCTACTGGAGGAGGAGAGATTCGAGGGGCCGGTGGTGGCCGAGGAGATGAGCCGCGTGGCCTTCGAATGGACGCCGGTTCCCCACCTGGTCGTGCAGCGCGTACCGGGTTGGGCTACCTTTCCGTGGGGCATCGTCTACTACCTGCGGAAACACGGGTTCCAGGCCCGGTGGCGGCCTTTTGGGAAGCTGGAGAAGCTGGATTCGAACGTGCGCGCCGACCGAATCACCATGGTCATCCTGGGCGAGCCGTGGCGCTGGGAGGACGGGTCGTACAAGGGATGGGGCCACGTCAAGATCCTTTTCGGGCACGTGCCGGGGCAGCGTCTCCTCTTCGTCGATCCCGGCTACGCTCGTTCATCCGACGAAGCGAGCCTGGAGTACCACGGGCTCTTCTGGGAGGGGGAGAGAGAGTTCGTGCGGTTGTGGCGCAATTACCTTCGCATCTACGTGGAGGTGGAGAAGCGTCCGGGCGTCATCTAGCCAGATGGAGCGGGACCTTGCGAAGGTCGGCGTGGGGGCGTCCGGACCGCGGGGCCTGTCTCCCCGGGAGAGGGTGTTCGGTTTGCGGAGCTAGAGGCCGAGACCTTGGCAAGGTTGGCTTTTGAAGATGATACGACTCTGGTCAGGAGGTTGCGATGGTTGACGTGGGAAGCAACGATCTGCTTGTCGTCTGGACCAGCGGCGACCGCGAGGTCGCGCTGAAGATGGTATTCATGTACGCGGGCAACGCCCAGAAGCAGGGCTGGTGGGAGAACGTCACCATGCTCGTCTGGGGCCCGTCCCAGAAGCTGCTGGCGGAGGACGAGGAGCTGCAGGAGCGCAAGGCAGCGATGGGCGAGCTGGGCGTTCGCTTCGTGGCCTGCAAGGCCTGCGCCGACAGCTACCCGGTCACCAAGGAGCTCGAGAAACTCGGCGTGGAGGTGTTCTATACGGGACAGTTCCTGACCGATTGGCTCCAATCCGACGGATCCGTAGTGACGTTCTAGAGCTCAGGGGCGAGAGACTGCTCGCTTGGTCAAGGGATACCATCGTAGTGAGGACTTCAGTCCTTGACATTGTAGTGAGCACTTCAGTCCTTGACGTCGTAGTGAGGACTTTAGTCCTTGAGGCCGAACGGCTGAAGCCGTCACTACGACGAATAGTAGTGAGGGCAGTCCTTGGCCGTCACTACGACAAATTGTAGTGAGCACTTCAGTCCTTGACGTCGTAGTGAGGACTTTAGTCCTTGAGGCGGAACGGCTGAAGCCGTCACTACGACGAATAGTAGTGAGGGCAGTCCTTGGCCGTCACTACGACAAATTGTAGTGAGCACTTCAGTCCTTGACATTGTAGTGAGCACTTCAGTCCTT
>Ga0207797_1000272_pt1 | contig 39498 bp, 28 predicted proteins | sample PRCRCaboRojoPR_6_FD_187275 | JGI IMG/M metagenome (GOLD analysis project Ga0207797, IMG submission 187275) | Marine sediment microbial community from Cabo Rojo, Puerto Rico - PR CR 10% Liquid 1 (SPAdes) | ecosystem: Environmental > Aquatic > Marine > Coastal > Sediment | place: Cabo Rojo, Puerto... | reverse complement strand
CCGGCGCCGCTGAGGGGCTCCGTGAGACGCCCGGGGAGGCCATCCCCGAAATCGCCACCCCCACGCTGGCCGAGCTCTACTACAGCCAGGGCCAGATCGACGCCGCCATAGAGACCTACGAACGTATTCTCGAACGCGCCCCGGACGATCCCCGGGCCAGCGCCCGTCTCCGCGAGCTCAAGGCCCTGGGGGCGGCCCCGGCGGAGGCACCCGCATTCGAGGACGAGATCCCGGAAGCGGCTCCCGCCGAGGAGCCCGAGGCCGAGGCGGTGGAGCCCGCCGCGCCCGAAGGGGACGCCTTCCAAGAGGAGGTGCCTGAGGCCGCTCCGGTCGAGGAGCTCGCGCCCGAGGTCGAGGCGCCGCAAACCATGGGTCCCCCGGAGGAGGCCTTCGAGCCGGAGGCTCCGGCGACCCCGCTCGAGGCGGAGTCGCCCGAGCCCGCCGGGCCCTCCCCGGCCTGGGAGCCCGAGGCCGAGGCGGTGAAACCCGTCGCGTCCGAAGGGGACGCCTTCGAGGGAGTGGTACCGGAGGCTGCACCGGACGAGGAGCTCGCAGCCGGGTCGGGACCGGCCTCGGCGGAAGAGAGCGCAGCCTTGGAGGCGGAGCGGAGACGGTCGCGCAAGATGATCGCTGTGCTCGAGGAGTGGCTGACCCGAATCCACGAAACCGGGACCAACGCGCCCGCCTGATGCGAGGTGACCTCCTTGGAATGGACCTTTGCGGCCACGGGGGTGGGGAGCGTCCCCAACCTTCGGGTGGAGCCCACCTGTCGCCTCATCCTGGACCTTTTTCCCGAGATCCCCTTCTGGCCCCAGTTCGTGAACCTGGCCCCCGAGGAGGAGATGGTCCCGCAGTTCAGCGAGGGTCTTCCGGGCCTGCGCACGGGAAAGGACGGAAAGACCCTCCGGGTGTCCAACGAATCCCTGGAGGAGGAGCTGACGCGATTCTATGAAGCCTTCCTGAACGAGGACGTGGAGGCCTTCGCCGTCTCTCCGGACCACGCCCGGGGCCTTTACGCCATGCTGGAGATGATCGGGGACGCCTCGTCGAGCGGAAACGGCCTGATCAAGGGGCAGAGCGTGGGCCCCATCACCTTCGCCTCGTCCGTGACCCTGGAGGACGGCCGCTACCTCCTCCACGACCCCGACCTGCTGGACGCCGTGGTCAAGGGGCTGTCCATCAAGCTCCTCTGGCAGGCCAGGACCCTGGGGCGCACCGGGAGGAGGCCGATCCTGTTCATCGACGAGCCCGCCCTCTCCGGCATCGGCTCGGCCTTCTCGGCCATGAACCGGGACCGGGTGGTGGAGGCCCTCCGGGAGACCATGGACTACTGCCGCGGGAGATCGAACGCGGTCATGGGGATCCACTGCTGCGCGAACACCGACTGGTCCATGGTCCTGGCGGCGGGCCCCGACATCCTCAACTTCGACGCCTACGGGTACATGGACGCGTTCCTGCTCTATCCCGACGAGGCCGTCCGTTTCGTCGAGGGTGGCGGCACGATCGCCTGGGGCATCGTCCCCACGCTGGACTTCCACGGGGACGTCACCGCGGACGATCTCCAGGCCCGGCTGGAGCAGGGCATCGAGCGGCTGTCCGGGCAGGGGGTCGAACGGGAGCTCCTGCGCGCCCGGTCCATGATCACCTCGGCCTGCGGCATGGGGGGCATGAGCGTCGACTCCGTCGAAACCGTCCTCCGCCTGATCTCCGAGCTCGGGAAGCGGATGCGCTGAGACGCTGGAGGGAAACCCGCGTCCCTTTCCCGCCCGGGGGACGAACCGCCTCACATGGACAAGCGAACCATCTCCAAGTTCTTCCTCGTCGTTCTGCTGGGGGCCACGATCCTCCTGCTCCGGCTGTTCTGGACCTACATCTCGGCCATCGTGCTGGCCCTCCTGATCGCCAGCGCCTTCTTCCCCCTGTACGCACGCCTCCGGAGGCTGCTCAAGGATCAGGCCCAGCCCGCGGCCCTCGTCATGTGCGTGTTCATCGCCGTGGTGCTGATCATCCCGGTGGGCGGGTTCGTGGGCACCCTGTCCAACGAGGCCTTCGACTTCTACAAGCGCAGCCGGACCATGGTCTCCATCGACCGGATCGACCAGGCGATCCACGGCGACAGCGTCTGGGCCAAGCGGCTCCGAAAGGGAGCCGGCGCGGTCGGGGTCGAGCTCAACGTGGAGGCCCTGAACCGGGTGGCCGCAGCCGTCGGCACCAACGTCGGGCTCTTTCTCTCCCGCCAGATCCGCTCCGTGGCCTCGAACCTCCTCAGCTTCCTGATCCACTTCTTCCTGATGATCCTGGTGATCTTCTACATCTTCCGGGACGGTGAACGGCTCAAGGACTACATCTCCGAGCTTCTGCCCTTCCCCGCCTCACAGCAGGAGCTCATGGTGAACAAGTTCCGGGAGATGGGCCGCGCGGTGATCCTGGGAAACGGGGTCTCCGGGATCATCCAGGGGGTCCTGGCCGGGATCGGGTTCGCCTTCTCCGGCCTGGGGAGCCCGTTCCTCTGGGGGACCGTGGCGGCCTTCATGGCCTTCCTGCCCATCGTGGGCGCCTCCATTGTCTTTCTCCCCGCCTTCGCCATCCTCGTGATCCAGGGAAAGACCGCTGTCGCCCTGGTCTTCCTCGCCTACAACGTCTGCTACAGCGCCTTCATCGAGTACGTGGCCAAACCGCGCCTCATCGGCAAGGGCATGCGCATGAACCCCCTGCTCGTCTTCATCGGCGTGATCGGCGGTCTCAAGCTCTTCGGCATCCTGGGCGTGGTGTACGGGCCCCTGATCATGACCATTTTCCTGACCCTTGCTGAAATTTATCGGCTTGAGTATAAAGAGGCCATGCTGTAGCCTGAGCGGGATTCCGACCCAGTGGATCAAACCGACGAACACCCATGCGGGCAGCTGCCGGCCGCCTCAAGGAGTCTGGTGCCATGGATACGGAAAAAGTTCTTCGAGGCAAGTGGATCCTGATTGTGGACGACGAGAAGGACATCCTCGATCTCCTGACCGAGATGCTGGACATGTGCCGGATCGATACCGCCGCAACCTTCGAAGAGGGCAGGAAGCTCCTGGAAACGAACCCTTACGACGTGGCCGTTCTGGACATCATGGGCGTCAAGGGCTACGAGCTCCTCGAGATCGCCGGGCAGAGGGAGATCCCCGCCCTGATGCTCACCGCCCACGCCCTGACCCGGGAGGACCTCAAGATGTCCGCGGAGAAGGGGGCCTCCTATTACGCCCCCAAGGACGAGATCAACCGCATCGACGTGTTCCTGGCGGACGTGATCGAGGCCAGGGAAAAGGACCGCAACATCTGGGCCAAGTGGTACGAGCGGCTCAGCGGCTTCTACGACCGACGGTTCGGCCCCAACTGGCGGGACATGGACCCGGACTTCTGGGATCACTTGATCAAGTACTGATTTGCTGATTGCGCGCGGCCCTCGCTGTATTTCATTCAAGTTTCGAGGGCCCGTGCCGATGGGAACCCATAGGAAAAAGCCAAACCCGTCGCGAGGCGGGGACGGAAAGCCACGGGTCTCCAGGAGACAGCCGGGTTGCCCTCTGAGTCGCGCGATCGTCACGGCGACATGCAACCGGTCTGTCTCGGGTCCCGAGGCGGACCTTTTTTTTCGAGCGAACACACGTCTGAGGGGTTCGCAAAAAGCCGCTCGTCGGCCGCCGGATACGGGAACAGCCTGTTGTAATTCCACGGGGGATCTCGAGGCTTGCGGCTTTTTGCGGCTCCATCACGCCTCGAAGCGTAGAGCGGAGCGGCCATGGCGTCAGGGAAAAAGATCGGTTGCATCCTGCTGGCGGGTGCTTTGATCGTGGGAAGCGCGGGGATCTATCGCTATCACAAGGAGGCGGTGCTGGACTGGCTCCTCGAGTTCCGGCCCGGCGGGAGGACCAGCAACGACGTCGATCTCTTCTTCATGTCCTGCGTGGACACCAAGACCCTCCGGGTGAACCTGACGGTGCGGTGCAGGGACCGCCGGCAGAAGCGCGAGGTGGTGAAGAAGGAGGCGCGCATCGTCAGCGAGCTCATCGAGTGCGCGCGCGACCCCAAGCTCGTGGCCTCACTGGAGAACCGGCACCTCGAGCCCCTGCGGGACTACTGGACAGAGACCATCAACGAGACCACCGGTTCACCGGTCGAGTCCGTCCACCTGGACCGTTTCTTCTTCAACTGAGGCCGGGACGCCCTATCCTCCGCGCAAAACCTCGAAAAAGGTCTCCAGCCGCGTGAGGGTCCTCCCGTCCAGAGGACCCGGACGATCCCCTTCCAGGGTGAGAATGGGCAAGCCCAGGCTCTCGCGCAGCAGGACGTCGTGGATCTGCCGGTGACAGAAGGTCTGGGTGTAGTGGATGAGCCCCTGGAGCCCCCTCTCCTCCACGGCCTGTCGGATGTCCCGAATTCTTCCCGCCATGTCGTAAGGATAGGTGTAAGCCAGGTACCGCGCCACGAGATCCGTTCCCTTTCCGGGCAGGCTGAACTGGCGCTGGATTTCGTTGAACACCACCCGGCCGCCGAACCGTTCCACGTTCTCGTAGAGGTCCTCGAAGATCGGCGGCACGCCCACGCACCCGATCCGCAGCGCAGAGGTCCCGGGAACCCTTGCCCGGGCCTCCAGGAGGAACCGGTCCAGGCGGTGCTCGTACGCATCGGGGTCGCCCCCGAAGTCCGAGCAGCTCACCAGGAACTCGTGGTTCTCCCGCCCGCCGACCCGGTTGTCCCGCCAGGTCATCCCATCCAGGCGCCACAGCTTCTCCCGAATGCGGTCCAGGCGCCGCTCGGCGGCGGCCACACCCTCGGCGTCGGCGGAGAGCTCCTGCATCAAACCGTTCACGGCGCGCTCCAGCAGGGTCCGGTCCCGGGACAGGGGATAGTCGAAGCGATGAACGCGCACGCCCCGCCTCTCCAGGACCTCGGCCAGGGCCACCGCGTTGCTGCAGTCGCCGCCCGTCACGGCGATGACGCGATCCAGGCCGCTCTCGAGGACCACGCCGTAGATGCCCTTGATCCAGGCGCACACGGTCCGGGGGAACCCGGCGGTTTCAGCGATTGCGAGGAGGTCCTCCGGCCGGCGGGAGGTGATGAAGGCGTTGTTCAGGTCCACGGGCCGAAGCCCGGCGGCGAAAACGATCTCCACGGGCACGGTGGTGGTGATGCCGATCCGGTGCGGCGCTTTCTCCGGACCGCCCAAGGGTCAAGGCCTCACGAAGATGACTTCCCGGCTGGGCAGCTCCAGGCAGGACAGCTTGTTTCCGTAGACGGCCCCGGTGTCCAGGCCGATCTTGTTGGGCATCAGCAGGGCGTCCCGGAACGGGGTGTGACCGAACACCACGACCTTACCGAAGTCGTGCTCGGAATGGATGAAGGGCTCACGAATCCAGAGGAGGTCCTCGGGGCTCTGGTTCTCGAGCGCCACGCCCGGGCGGAGACCCGCGTGCACGACGAGATAATCCTCCAGCTCGACGTAGAGCTTCAGGGACCTGAGAAAATCGAGGTGCCCGCCGGGAAGAAGCGGCGCGGCCGGCACGTACCCTTCGATCCCGTAGCTGACGAGGGTGCTCTTTCCGCCGTTGGCGAGGAACAGCCTGGGGTCCCCGGTGTTGAGGTAGTGGATGAAGAGGCTCTCGTGGTTTCCCATGAGGCAGTCCACCGTCGCGGACCGCTCCCGCAGCTCCACGATCAGGTCCACCACGCCCCTCGGGTCCTCACCCCGGTCGATGTAGTCTCCGAGGAACACCAGCCGGTGATGCTCGGGGTCCCAGTCGATCCGCTCCATGAGCTTCTCCAGGAGCCCGCGGCACCCGTGAATGTCCCCGATGATGAAAGTCTTGTCCAGAGCCAAACCACTCCTCGATCGCACGCGTCCCGGGTCGTCAGAACAGGGCAAGCCGCACGCGGTCCCTGGGATCGAGCCGGTGGAGCCCCGCCTCCCTGGCCGCGGCCGTGGCTTCCCGAAACTCGCGCGCCGTCAGACGCCGGTCGATGGTCTCGTCCCGGCGGGCGTCCCCGCACGGCCGGTACTGATCCATCACGTTCACGTAAGTGTCCGGCGAGATCTCCTCCGCGATGAACTCAGCGATCCGCCGGGTCCCGGCAATCCCACCGGGCATCACCAGGTGCCGGACCAGCAGCCCGCTTCGGGCGAGCCCGTTTTCGTCGAGCTCGAGGTCTCCGACCTGCCCGTGCATCTCGCGAAGGGCGGCCCGGGCCTTCTCCGGGTAGTCGGGCGCGCCGCAGAAGCGGTCCGACCAGCTCCCGTCCCAGAACTTGAAATCGGGCATGTAGATGTCCACCACGCCGTCCAGGAGCCGAAGGGTCTCCACCTCGTCGTAGCCGCCCGAGTTGTAGACCAGGGGGACGCGCAATCCCCGGTCGGCGGCGATCGCCAGGGCCTCCAGGATCTGGGGCACCACGTGGGAGGGGGTGACCACGTTCACGTTGTGGCAGCCCTGCTCCGCCAGCAGCAGCATGACCTGGGCGATCTGGTCGGGATCCGCGTCCAGCCCCTCGTTGCCGTGGCTGATCTCGCGGTTCTGGCAGAAGCTGCACAGGAGGTTGCAGGAGCTCATGAAGAGGGTGCCGGAGCCGTGAGTCCCCACGAGCGGCGACTCCTCCCCGAAGTGGGGGCTGTAGCTCGCGACCCGGGCATTGGCGCCGGTCCGGCAGAACCCGAGCTCTCCGTTCAGCCGGTCGACCCCGCAGCGTCTCGGACAGAGCTCGCAGTGCCCCATCCGGGCCACGGCCGTCTCTGCCCGCTGTTTCAGCTCGCCGCTTCGCGCGAGAGCGACATAGCCCGGTTCTCCGGAGCGCTGGATCACCGCCCCCTTTCGTTCCGAATCAGACCCCGCCGGAGTCGAACCCTACTCACGGCTCCCGCCGAAGATGTGGAGCAGCATGAGGAAGAGGTTGATGAAGTCGAGGTAGAGCGCCAGGGCCCCCAGGATGGCCCCTTTCCGAATCACTCCCGCCTCGGCGTCCGCCGGCTGGGTGAGCGCCATGTTCTTGATCTTCTGGGTGTCGTAGGCCGTGAGCCCCACGAACACGAGCACGCCGATGTAGCTGACCACCATGCTCACCGCGCTGCTCTGGATGAACATGTTTACGAGGGATGCAATGATGATGCCGATCAGCCCCATCATGAGGAAGCCGCCCCAGGAGGTCAGATCGCGCTTGGTGGTCCACCCGTAGACGCTGCACGCCAGGAAGGTGCCCGCGCAGATGAAGAAGGTGCTCACGATGGACGCCTTGGCATACGCCAGGAAGATGAAGGAGATGGTCACCCCGTTCAGGCCGGCGTAGAGAACGAACAGTCCCGTGGCGGTGGCCGCGCTCATCCGGTTCACCATCCCGCTGATGGAGAAGACCAAGGCCAGCTCGGCGATGATCAGGCCGAAAAAGACCATGGTGTTGCCGAACACCAGGTTCAGGACAGCCTGGGAGTTGGAGACGTAGTAGGAGACGAAGCCTGTGAGGGCCAGCCCGATACACATCCAGTTGTACACGCTCCGAACGTAGTTGTTGACGAAGACCTCGCTGCGCGCCTTCGCCGTGGACGAGTAGTCTGCCATGAACGGTTCCTCCTCGATGCATTGATCCGTGTGGGTTTTCGAACGCGCTCACCAAAGCCGCGCCGGTACGAGCATGTCTGATTATAAGGTCGTTCCCGAATTCTTCAAGCGAAATGCTAGGGGCGTTCTTGCGACAGGGCGCGGATCCGGTCCGCAAGGGGCGGGTGGGAGTAGTGGAAGCGGACGTAGAGGGGGTGCGGGTGCAGGTTGGCCAGGTTGTCCCTGGCCATGCGCCCGAACGCGCGCACGAGGGCCTTTCCCTGCCCCGTCCTGTCGACCACGAACCGGTCCGCCCGGCGCTCGAAGCGCCTGGAGACCGCCATGCCCAGGGGGGAGAGAAAGAAGCCCAGGGGTTCCCAGATCGCCCCGGCCAGGAAGAGCCCCGCGAACAGGGGCGTCCCGTCGAACCCGAAGGCCCCGTACAGGGGATCCCAGCGGATGAGCTGGGACGCGGCGAACAAAAGGACCAGGGAGGCCGCACCGAGCAGGAGGACCTGCTTCCGGATGTGCCCCATCTCGAGGTGACCCATCTCGTGGGCGAGCACCGCCAGCACCTCCTCCCGATCGTGTGCCTCGAGCAGGGTGTCGTAGAGGACGATCCGCTTGACCCTTCCCAGCCCGGTGAAGTAGGCGTTGGTGTGGCGGCTCCGCTTTCCCGCGTCCATCTGCACGATCTCCCTGACGTTCACCCCCTGCTCCGAGGCCATGGTGCGAATCCGCACGGCGAGCTCTTCGTCCTCCACGGGGGTGAAGGTGTTGAAGAGCGGCGCGATCACCGAAGGGTAGAGGACCAGCATGAGCACCTGAAAGGCCATGAGGATGGCCCAGGCCCAGAACCACCAAGCCTTCCCCGCCCTGTCCACCATGAGGAGGAAGAGGCCCAGAAGGACCCCGCCCAGGAGGGCGCCGATCAGGAGCGACTTGAGGGTGTCCAGGGCCCAGAGCCTGCGGGTTCGGGTGTTGAAGCCGTGGCGGGACTCGATGACGAAGTTCCGGTGGTAGTCGAAAGGGAGATCGAACAGGAAGCAGAGCACCGCGGGCGCGGCGAAAAAGACCAGCCCGGCCCACACGAAGCCGAGCCCCCGCAACGACTGCTCGAGCCAGGGTAGCAGGCCGGAGAGGATCAGGCCGAGAAACACGGCCCGGGACGTGATGGACTCCACGAGGGAAAACCTCGTTCGATCCAGGGTGTACCGGTCCATGCGGGCCAGCTCCTCCCGGTCGACCCGCCCTCGAAAGGGGGCCGGCACCCTGCCCTGCTGCCGCTTCACGCTGGAGGCGTTCAAGAGCTCCAGGGCGAGCCGGAAGGCGGTGCTGAGGAGAAAGAGCGCCAGAAAGGCGCCCAGCAGGGCGTTGAGGGGGATCATTTCGCCTCCGCCCGCCCTGCGGAGGCGGGCTCCGGCTCCAGGACGCGCTGCACGGCCTCCCACACCTCTTCCACCCCGATGAGGTCCATGCACCACGCCTCGGGCCGGATGCAGGCCTCCTGGCGACACCCGCAGCATGGGGGGTCCTTGAACAGCACCTCCCCTTTCGGCGCGAGGGGTCGCCACATGTGGGGAAACGTGGGGCCGAAGAGGCTCACCGTGGGACAGCCGACCGCCGCCGCCAGGTGACCCGGGGCGGAGTCGTTCCCCACGAACAGGGCGCACCGGCGGAGGAGCTCCCCCAGCTCGAGGAGGCTCAGGTCGCAGGAGCACAGCTCCGCCGGCCTCTCCATCCGCGACTGTACGGCCTCCAGGACGGCCTCCTCCCCGGGACCGCCCAGCAGGAGGATGGCCACGGGGCCGGCCGCGCGGAGCCTCTCGATGAGCTCGGCGAAACGGCCGCTGCGCCACCGACGCAGCTCCCCCCGGGAGCCCGGGTGCACGGCCGCCCACGGGCGCCCGCCCGGAAGGCCGGCCCGCGCCACCCTGCGGTCCACGGCCCGCTGCACCGAGTGGGGCACGTGGAGGGAGAGCGTCGGCTCGAACCCGTCGAGGCCCAGGACCTCCAGGGAAGCGAGCTGGTGATGGACGATGTGGTTGGAGGCCGGGTCGGACTCCGCGAACCGGTTCATGAGCCACCGGGAAAGGGTGCCGGCGTGGGAGTGGGTGACGCGGACCGGCGCACCGGTGAGGCGACAGATCAGTGCCGCTCGGTCGCCGTGGGTGAAGTCGATGACCACGTCGTACCGCGCGCCCCTCAGCCGCCGGACCAGGCCGGCCTGGTACCTCATGGATCTCCAGCTCGACCTCTTGGACAGGTCGTAGTCGTACACCCAGGTCCGTTCGATGGAGGGGTGGTGGATCACCACGGGCTCGGTCCCCCGGTTCACCAGCACGTCCACGCGGGATTCGGACGCGATCCGCTTGAGGTTCTCCACCACCGGCACGATGCTCAGGGTGTCGCCGATGTAGCGGAGCTTGACGATCAGGATGCGTTTTCCGTTCAGATCCACGGCAACCCTTTGACGCGTGAGGAGCTAATCCGAAGCTCCCGCTTCGACCCGCCCGCGCTCCCGGACAAGCTCTCGAAGCTTGGCGTACTTGAAAAAGGAACCGCCTCCGTTCATGAGGGAGATGACGAACCCGTCGAACCCCTCCAGGGCCCCGAGCTCCAGCACGTAGGTCCGGAAGAACATCCAGAGGGCGTGGAGCGGCGGGGTGAGGGGCCCCGCGGTTCGACCCTCGGCGTGCATGGATGCAGCCGCCAGGTCGGAGTACCGTTCCATCTTGACGGTGAGGTCGGCGTAGCGCCGGAAGCTGTGGTGCTCCAGAGGCGCGTCCAGCGGATGCTCCCGGCCCCGGGTCACCCAGCGCTCGTGGACGGAGCGTCCGTCGAACGCCCCTTTCCGGCGGTCCACCAGCCGGACGATGCGGTCCGGCCACCACCCGCAGTGGCGGATCCACCTTCCGTGGAAGATGTTCTTGCGGGGGAAGCTGAAGGCGGTCACGGCGTCGTCCCGGCTGGAAAGCGCGTCGCGGATGGCTTCGGCGGTCGCCTCGGGGACCCGCTCGTCCGCGTCCAGGATCAGGACCCAGTCGTTGCGGCAGTGGTCCACGGCGGACTGCTTCTGATCCGAGAACCCCTTCCAGGGCTCCTCGAACACCCGGGCGCCCGCCGCCCCGGCGATCTCGACGGTCCGGTCCGCGCTCCCCGAGTCCACCACCACGACCTCGTCCGCGAACGAGGCGCTCTCCAGGCATCCGGGCAGCCGTTCCTCCTCGTCCCGGGCGATGACGGCCACGGAAAGCCCAGGCGTCGTCCCACTCCCGCCCCGGGACAACCTAGCCGCCCCTTCGTCCCACGGCGTTGAGGACCAGGGTGATGGGCCGGTCCTCCTCCGCCTTGCCCGAGAACCGGATCGGGCCGGGCCGCCGGAACTCGTCCTCTCCCGGGTGGGCGGCCAGCCACTTGTCGCGCAACGCCTCGACCACCCGGAAGGCCGGGGATTCCACGTCCACCACGCTCTTCTCCAGGACCAGGGTCAGCTTTCCCTTCCGCTCCTCCAGGCGCATGAGGGGCGCGATGGGAATCCCGACGGGCTCCCAGCGGGAAAAGTCGAGCTCCAGGTTCCGGATGGCGGCCATCTGCCCGGTGGCCCCGTGGGCGATCAGGCTGAATACGCAGAGCCCCAGGTTGTAGGTGTAGGTGCAGTCGAACCGCGTCGGGTCGTTCCCCCGGCCGTCGTAGCCGTAGAAGTGGGCCTGGGTCTTGAACTTGGGCACCGACTTGTTGAAGATCTTCTCCACGGCCGGCGGCACCGGCTCGTCCTCCCCGATCACGCCGGCCCGGGCGAGCTCCTGGCGAAGGGTCTTCCGGGAGATGATCTCCCGCCGCACCAGAAGCGGGACCTCCGCGCCCCAGTTGCGGAACAGGGCCGGGCCGAAAACCAGCGGGTCCAGCCCGTCCTTGTCCAGCACCTTCCGGTAGTAGGCCGGGTCGATGCCGATGCTGTACTCCCCGCGCTCCCTCAGCCAGCCCAGGTAGTCCCGCACCAGCCCCATGACCACCTTGTCCGTCTCCACCAGGGAGAACGGGAAGTTCCCGTGGCTGTCCCGCTCGGCCAGCAACCCTTCCTGGAAAAAGTCCGGCAGGTCGTTGAAGAGCTCGTCGTCGTGATCGCTCCAGATGGGGATGCGGTCCTCCTCGCGGAGCCGACGGGCCAGGCTCTTCAAGTACTCCAGCTTGTCCTCCAGCCTGGGGTGGCGGGTGTGAAAATCCTTGTCGTGGGTCTGGTTGTACTCCGCGATGACCTTGCTCAGCTTGATGATGAAGACCTGGATCTCGTTGATGAACTCCAGCACGCCCTCGGGAATGACGATGAGGCCGTAGTTCTTGCCGGCGGCTGCCCGCCGGACAATGGCCTTGCAGATCACCCTCGAGAGGTGCCGCAGGGTGAGACCGAACGCCTTGTAGTCGGTCCAGCCCTCCTTCAGGGACTTCTCCAGGCGCTCCTCGTCGACGTAGTTGCAGAGGTCCTCCCCGATCAGGGTGATGTTGGCGTGGGTCTGAAGGGCCGTCTCCAGGGCCAGGTGGCTGGCCACCCGGCCCATCACCTTGCAGATGTGCCAGTACTTCACGTCGGAACCGCTGTCCGTGCAGAGGTTGGCGATGTTGTTGCTGAAGGCCCGCGCGGCGGTGTGGAAGCCGAAGGACATGGCGCAGAGGACGCTCCCCTGCGCGTCCCGGACCTGAATGTCCCCGTCGATGGTCTTGGGCACGCCGATCACCTGGATGCCGTCCTCGTAGAGGTCCTGCGCCAGAAACGCGGCGTTCGTGTTGGAGTCGTCCCCGCCGACGATGACCAGTGCGTTCAGCCCGAGCGTCTTGCAGGTCTCCCGGCAGAGGGTCATCTTCTCCCGGGTATCGATCTTGGTCCGGCCGGTCTTGATCATGGTGAAGCCGCCCAGGTTGCGGTGGTCCTCCACCATCTCCCTCGTGACCTCCACGGCCTCGTTTTCGATGACGCCGTCCGGCCCCATGAGAAAGCCGAAGACCCGCGACTCCGGGTTGGCGGCCTTCGCGGCCTCGAAGAGGCCCGCGATCACGTTGTGCCCGCCGGGCGCCGGCCCCCCGGAGAAGACGATCCCGATGTTCCGCGGCTGCGTGTAGCCCTTCTCGACATCCGCCGCCGGATCCTCCTCGGGGCGGATCTCCTGGACACGGTTCCCGATGATGGACGGAAGCTGGGCCGCGGCGTGGGAGTCCACGTCGAAGGCGTACCTTCCGCTCTCCTCCAGCCGCGTGTACCGAGCTTGAAACGCTTCGCATCGCGGGGGTTCGAAGGCCTTTCGCTCGACGAGCTCCCGGCTGACGCTCGATGTGACCTCCCGGACCTCGGGGTTTTCGAGCAGCTCTTCCAGGGGAATGGCTGGCTTTCGCGACATGCATCTCCTCCGAGCAGGAAACGGGTTTACCGTGAAAACGCCCCTCGATGGGCCGGCGCAGGGCGTCATTTCACATGCCGCCGCAAGGTTTGCCAAGCACGGCGGGGTGTACCCCCCTGCGAAAACACCGGTTTTCATCAGCGGGGTGACCGGAAGCCGGCCATGGGCGTCTGGGCTGCAAAAAGCCCGAAGCCTGTGATCCGCCCCCGGAAAGTCAACAGATTGCGTGGACTCCAGCGGCGGGCGAGCGGGATTTTGCGGACCCGTCAGACATGTTTTTCCGTGCGTTTCTGAATGGTTCCATCTATAATACTGGGGTTCGACCGCATTTGCAAAGGGATTCCTCCCGCAGCGACCCGGGAAGCGCGCTCGGAGGTCTCCTCACCCAATCTCCCTGTCAAGGAGGCCGCTCATGGCCGCCCAAAAAGAGAAGCCGGTCCGGAAGACATCCAAGGCGATCATCGATCTCCTGATCAGCATCCCGATCTTCGACACGCTCGAGTCGGACGAGCTTCGCCTGGCGACCCGCTACATGAACCTCATGGACGTGAAACCCCGGGAGATCATCTTCAAGGAAGGGGACAAGGGGAACTACGTCTGCTTCGTCGTGGCCGGGGCCCTGGAGGTGATCAAGGGCGTGGACACAGGCCACCAGGTCGCCATCGCCACCCTCGGGAAGAACCGTTCCATCGGCGAGATGGCTGTGATCGACGACTTCCCGAGGTCCGCCACGGTTCGGGCGCAGAAGGCGAGCACCCTGCTCATCCTCACGCGCGAGGGTTTCGACAAGATCCTGGAGGACCACCCCAGAACCGGGGTCAAGATCCTCAAGGGGCTGGCGAGGCTCCTGAGCCAGAACCTGCGGAAGACCTCGAGCAGGCTGGCGGACTACATGCTCCCCATCAGCTGAACGCGGCATCGACGGTCCAGCAGGATCCGGGAAGATCCAATCTCCACTAAGAGGCCGTGTCGACCTCCAGGCGGTTGTCCACCCAGACCGCACCGCCTTCGTAAGCGTTTCGGGCCGCCGCGCCGTACTCGGACCAGGAGTCCACCTCGCCGGTCAGCTTCGCCCGGCCGTTGACCACGGTCACCTCCACGTCGCCTTCGTCCACGAACGGGCTCCACCAGAGCTCGTCCTCGATCTCCGTCCGGATCTCCGCGTCGCCGGCCCTGGGGGTGAGCGGCTCGGGGCGATACCAGCGGTAGTCCGAGGGATCGAGATCGTCCACGTAAGGGTCATGCACGAAGTAGCTCAGATCGTAGTCCACGGTGAGCTTGTTCTCCACGGAGCGAATCCCCTCGATCCGGGAGACCACGTCCTCGGCCTGTGCCTTCTCGTGGTAGGAGTCCACGCTCCCGTGCAGGGTCGCCGTGCCCCCGAAGACCTCCACCGTGATCTCGTAGGGCTCCAGGTAGGGATCGCGGGAAACGGCGTCGCTCGCCTTCCGCTCCAGCGTCTCCGGGTCGACGGGCCGGCTCGGGCGCACCTTCAACCGGTTCTTCACACCCAGGACCCCCACCGTGTTTCTGGCGTCCCTTGCCGCGGCGCGCTTCTCCATCAGGTCGTTCACGACCCCCCGGAGGATCACCACACCGTCGTCGACACGGGTGGTCACGTTGAGGCTGACCACGCGGGGATCGTAGAGGAGGGCGTCCTCCACGGCCTTTCGAACGGACTCGTCCGACGCCCCCACGTACTTGTCCTCTCGAAGATCCTCGTCGCGGGCCCAGAGCTTCACGTCCAGGCCCGAGGCGTCCACCGACGTCACCCCGGTCACGTGCGCGTCGATCATGGCGCGACGCTTCTCCGCCGCGCTGCCCACGACCCCGGAGAGCCGGACGCGGCCGTCCTCCACGGCCACCTCGATCAGGGCGTGGTCCACCAGCTCGTCCCAGCGCAGCGTCTCCTCGACCTCGGCCGCGATCTCGGCGTCCGGCCGCGCCTCCCCGGAAACCACGTCAATCCCGTTCCGGAGACCGGTCACGCCTCGAACCCCCTTGGCCACGATCCCGGCCAGCCGCTTCTCCTGCCAGGAGTCCACCGTGCCGGTCAGGGTGACCGTCCCGTCGCTCACGGCGACCTGGACCTCGAACGACTCCGTGGCCGAGTCCGTGAGCAGGGCGTCCTCCACGTCCCTTGCGATGTCCGTGTCCGATCGGAGGAGCACGGGCTCCACATCGATCCGGTTCACCACCGCCCGCACGCCCCGAACCGTCTCCGCGACGCGCGCGGCGCGCTCCTTGGCCAGGATGTTGTCCACGGTGCCGGTCAGGCTCACGACGCCCTGGTTCACGGCCACGTCGATGCTGTTCAGGACCACCGCCGGGTCCATGATCAGCTCCTTCTCGACGGTCTCCATGATGTTTGCGTCGGTGAGCTCCCTCACCGCGCTTCGCGCCTCTTCCGCCGCAAACGGGGCGGCTGCGAGCGCCAGGCTCAGCACCAGAACCGCCACGCCTTGATGCTTCGAGGATCCCATGTCGTGCCTCCTTTCCTCTCCCGCACTTTCGCGGAAGACGGCTCCCACCCCGCGGGGCGCGTGCCTGCGCTCGCGACCGCCGGGCTCGGAGCCCGTGAATGCGTTTTCCTCGACCCTATCGATCCCGCGCGGGGCGCCGCAATGGGGTGCAGCCTGTAATACCGCGAACCCCGGGTGTACCCCTCGGATCGTTCGCCTCCCCCGCGCGCCTTCCCCGGCAACCCTACGGGAACGTTACCCACGGCTTTCCCCATCCCTCTCCGGGCCGAAATACAGGCTCCACCCCATTCCTCGGCTCGAACGGGCGCGATAGGATCTGTGCGATCAGAGCGCAGAAAGGAGAACGCAATGGCCCAGATCGGACGGGTGGACATGGAAAGGCTCTGGGAGCTTTCCCAGAAAGGCTACTCGGCGGACCGCCTCATGGAAGAGCTCGACATGAAGGATCGTGCCGAGCTGAGGAACGCCCTGGAGGAGCTGCTGCGGGAAAAGGGCGAGAACGATGTGCTGCGGGGGCTCATCGGCCAGGCCTCCCTGGACGAGTCACAGCACATGGACGGGCTGTAACGCCCGCCTTGCGACGAGCAGCCCGTCGTCGAGACGGGCTTCCAATGGGCGGCTTCAAGCGGCGCCCGGGTTCCGCCGAGGCCGGTACTCCTCCCGGTAGAGGTCCAGCATCACCCTGGCGAACCCCATGATCAGCGGCCCGTAGAGGAGGCCCATGAGCCCATACCAGTGCACGGCCCCCACGATCCCCAGAAAGAGGTAGAACGGGGACATGGCCCCCTCCCCCCGCATCAGGTAGGGACGGACGAAGTTGTCGATGGACCCCACCAGCAGGGCGTTCCAGAGCACCAGAAACAGGGCGGACCGCCACTGCCCGGACAGGGTCAGGTAGGCGGCGGCGGGCAGCCAGATCAGGGCGGACCCGACCACCGGGATGAACGAGGAAAACCCGAGCAGGGTGCCCCAAAAGAGCGCAGGGATTCCCACCAGAAAGAACCCCACCCCTCCGGCCAGGCCCTGGAGCAGGGCCGTGAGAAAGCTTCCCAGGAGCGCGGTGCGCGCAACCGCCCGGATTTTCTCTATGATCCGATCGTTCTGCTCGTCCCGTAGGGGGGACAGCAGCTTGGCCCCGTCCAGCATCCGCTCGCCGTCCCGGGCCACGAAGAAGAGCACGAAGATCATGACCAGGAAGTGAAAACCCATGGAGACCGCGTCCTTGAGCAGGGCCCCGACCCGGCTCAGGACCTCCTGCCCGAACCCCTTGGTCCACTGGAGCAGCTGTCCGCCCAAATCCAGGTCGGACAGCAGCTCGATCCCGAGGGTCCGGCGAAGCCACTCCTGGAAGGCGGCCCCCTGGGTCGCCCCCAGAATCGCCTCCACGCCCCCTGCATCCACCCACCGGTTGATCTGGTCCACGATGCCCACGCCCTGGGTCACCAAGGCGGAGAGAAAGTAGAGGGAGGGAATCAGGATGAGCACGGTGATGACCGCGACGACGACCAGGGCGGCCGGGGTCTCCCTCCCTTTGAAGGCCCGAACCAGCCGGACCTTGAACGGGTGGAAGGCCGAGCCGAGGACCACTGCGAGGATGATGGTGTGGAGGAAGGGGTCGAGGACCCGGTATGCGAGGTACAGGGAGAACAGGAGAAGGGCCAGGAACACCCCCCGCCCCTGCTCGATCCACCGGTCGAACCGGTCCTGCGCTTCTGTCTCCGTCTGTCTCATGGCGATCGGTCCATCCGCCTCCTCCGCCGGGCTGCCCCTCCCGGACGGTCCGCCGGGACGCGAGCTACCGTAACGCACGGCCCTTCTGGAGCTGAAGGATGACGAGCGGCGCCAGGCTCGCCCCGAGAATCAGGGCCCAGGTGCGGACGTCCGGGGCCTCCAGCCCGAGCACCAGCGAGAGCCCGGGCAGGTAGGCGCCGGCCAGCAGCAGGAGCGAGCAGAGCCCCAGCGCTCCCCACACGAACGGGTTGCGCACCACATCGTTTCTCACCACGTGGGTGCCCTCCTCCCGCATGTTGAAGACGTGCCACAGCCGGGCAAAGGCCAGGGTCAGGAAGGAGACGGTGACCGCCGCGGATCGGTCCGCCTCCAGCCAGTGAAAGGAGAGGGCGAACCCGCCCAGGACGGCCGCGGCGAGCACGACGGACGACGCCACGATGTAGATCCAGTGCCTGCGGGCCAGCACGGCCTCCTTCGGGTCCCGCGGGGGCCGCTCCATCAGCGACGGGTCCCCCGTTCCCATGCCCAGGGCCAGGGCCGGAAAGACGTCTCCGATCAGGTTGAGGTAGAGGATCTGGAGGGGGAGCAGCGGCAGGGGCGCCCCGGCCAGGAGGGCCGCGGTCACGATCATGATCTCGCTCACGTTCCCGCTCAGGAGGTAGATGATGAACTTGCGGATGTTGTGAAAGATCGCCCTTCCCTGCTCGACCGCCGCCACGATGGAGTAGAAGGCATCGTCCTTCAGCACCATCTCCGCGGCCTGCCGAGCCACCTGGGTCCCCCGCTTTCCCATGGCGATGCCGATGTCCGCCTTCTTCAGGGCCGGGGCGTCGTTGACGCCGTCCCCGGTCATGGCCACCACCTCCCCGGCCTCCTGGTGGATGGTGACGAGGTCCAGCTTCTGTCGCGGGCTCACCCTGGCGAGCACCGGGGCCCGCAGCACGCGGTCCCGCTTCGCGGTCCCGTCGCCCCCCGCCCCGACCTCCTTGCCGTGAACGATCTCCACCTCCTCCTCTTCCACCAACCCGAGGGCGAGGGCGATGCTCCGTGCGGTCATGGGCTGGTCCCCGGTGACCATCACCACCCGCATCCCGGCCCGGTGGCAGGCCTCCACGGACTCCCGCACCCCCTGCCGGGGCGGGTCCATCAGCCCGTACAGCCCCTGGAAGACCAGGTCCTCGTAAGGCTCCGTCTCCGGGTCCTCCACCTCCTTCACGGCCCCCGCCAGGACGCGAAGGCCGTCCTCGCCCGCCAGACCGCGGTTCTCTTCCTCCCAGCGACGCAGCACCGCCTCGTCCATCTCCACGGCGCCGCCGGGCGTGCGGATCCTCGAGCACGCCTCGAGGACCGCCTCGGGCGCTCCCTTGACCGACACCCGGTAACGGCCGTCCCCGAGGGCGTTGTAGACCGCCATCATGCGGACCGACCGATCGAAGGGCACCTCGCGCTCCAGGGGCATGGACTCCAGCAGATGGTCCCGTGTCACGCCCGCCGCATCGGCCGCAAGGACCAGGGCCGTCTCCATGGGATCCCCCTTGCGCGAGCCTGCGTGCTCGGACGCCTCGATGCAGAGGGCGCCCGTCTCCAGGAGGCCGCGCAGGAGCTCGTCGTTCTCGTCCGCCCCATCCTTCTCACCCTCCCCCAGGTCCAGCTCGCGCACCCCGTCGGACCCGCCGTCCGGCAGGGCGACGCGTCGCAGGGTGAGCCGGTTCTCCGTGAGGGTGCCCGTCTTGTCCGTGCAGATGACCGTGGTGGAGCCCAGGGTCTCCACCGCGGAGAGCCGGTTGATCAGGGCGTTTCTCTGCGCCATCCGCCACATCCCCCGGGCCAGGGCGATGGTGGCCACGATGGGGAGGCCTTCGGGGATGGCCGCCACGGCCAGGGCGATGGCGGTCTCGACGATCAGGAGGAGGTCCTTGCCCACCAGGATCCCGCTCAGGGCCACCACCGCCGTGACCGCCAGGGTCACCCACACCAGGCGACGGCCGAGCCGGTCGAGGCGTCTCTCGAGGGGCGTTTCCTCCTCCTCCGCCCCCTCGGCCATGGCGGCGATCCGGCCCAGCTCCGTCTCCATGCCCGTGGCGACCACCACGCCCCGGCCCGAGCCGCCGGTCACAGCGGTTCCGCGGAACAGCATGTTGAACCGCTCCGAGAGCGCCGCCTCCGGGTCGATGGGTTCGACCTGCTTGGGCACGCCTTCGGACTCCCCGGTCATCGAGGACTCGTCCGCCTTGAGGCCGGACGCCTCCAGGAGGCGAAGATCCGCCGGCACCATGTCTCCGGCCTCCACGAAGACGACGTCGCCCGGGACCAGGACCTCGGAATCGATCTCCCGCGTGCGTCCGTCCCTCAGGGTCCGGACCCGGGTGTGCCCCAGCCGTTCCAGGGCCTCCATGGAACGGACCGCCCGCCACTCGGTGAAGAAGCCGATTCCGGCGTTCAGGACCACGGCGATCAGGATCGACACCCCCTCGAGCCAGCGCCCGAAGGCGAAGGAGAGAACGGCCGCCGTTCCCAGGAGCAGGATGATCAGGTTCTTGAACTGATCGAGGAGGATGGCCCAGGCGGGTCTCTCGCGGCTCGCCTGGAGGCTGTTCGGGCCCCAGCGGTCGAGCCGCAACGCGGCCTCGGAGGCGTCCAGGCCCCGATCCCTCGACACGGAAAGGGTCCGGAGCGTCTCATCGACGTCGAGGGCCCACGGCCGGGCCGTGTCCGGGTTGTCACCCGAGGCGGGGTCTCTGCTCATCATCCGCGTTCGGTCCGCTTGGGGACCGTATCGACTGCACACCGGAGGTCCCGAATCATCGGGAGGATCCGGGGCTTTCCGTCTTCTCCCGGCTCCCCTTGACGAGGAAGTAGATTCCCACCCCGATGGCCGGTATCCCGAGGATCACCCCGACGACCGGAGCGACCGAGAAGTTGAGGAGAAACAGCACGAGCCCCAGAATGATCAGCAGAAGACCGATGAGCACCGGGGACTTTGCAGACAGCTTCGAGCCCTTCATCACGAATCCTCCTTTCGCGGAACGGTGTGGAAAGGATTGTGCGCTTTCCTTCACCCGTCATGGTACGCGCGCGGCGGAGGACCGGCAATGGGGCCGATCCTGTATTGGGAGGAAGTTGCGGCTCCTTTGGCGCGGCCTGCGCCCCGTCCCCGGTCGGCGGTCCGTGTCGCCCGCTTCTCGTTCGAGGGTGACGGACCCCGTGTGTCCGGCAACGTGTGGCCCCGTCCTGCTCAAAAGCGCGCTCCCGTGCCGGGACGAGCCAGGAGAAATACCGGAATGACCCCATTCACGAGACAGGGCCCGGGCAGGTAGGCTTCCCCCGTAGGATGACCTGAACCGAGGGGGAAGGTCGAGGTTGCCGAAGAGAGAAGGTGTGGGCTTCGAAGGAGATAGCCGGCCGGGAGCCCGTCTCCCGTCACGGCCGCCCTCGCGCTCGAGACCGGCGGAACCGGTCGACGACCCGCCTGTAGAAGGCGAGGGTCCGGCCGGCCACCGCGGGCCAGCTGAACCGGTCCTCGACGCGCCGGCGGGCCTTTTCGGCCATGGCCGAGCGGACGTCCGGCCGCTCCAGGAGGCGGTCCACGGCCTCGGCCAGCTCGCCGGCGAACCGCTCCGGATCCGCCGGCTCGGGGTCCGACGGGCCGGCGGGCTCGAACCCGACCAGAAAGCCGGTCTCGCCGTGGACCACGGCGTCGGGGATGCCCCCGACCGAGGAGGCCACCACCGGCGTGCCGCAGGCCATGGCCTCCAGGTTGATGATGCCGAAGGGTTCGTAGACCGAGGGACAGACAAAGACGGCCGCGTGGCTGTACAGCACCGGGAGGTGCTCCGGCGATACGCTCTCCTCCTCCCAGAGGACCCGGTGGGGGGAGCTGCGGCGAAGGTCCTCCACCCGTGCGGCCGTTTCCTCCCGCACGGCCGCGGTGTCCGGGGCGCCGGCGCAGAGCACGATCTGGACGGGCGTCCGGAGACGGGCGGCCATCCGGAGGAAATGGGAGATGCCTTTCTGCCGCGTCATCCGGGCGACGAGGAGCACGTACGGACGGCCCGGATCGATCCCGTGGGCCTCGAGGACGCCCGGTGCGGACCGGGGGCGGAAATGGAGGTGATCCACGCCGTTGGGAATGACCTCGATCCGGTCCTCCGGAACGCCGTAGAGGTGCCGGACGTCCCTTCTCATGGCTTCGGAGACGGCGATCACCCCGTCTGCCTCGGCGTAGGCCGTGCGCTCGATCCAGCAGGAGGCGCGGTAGCCCCGGCCGAGCTGCTCCTCCTTCCAGGGGCGATGGGGCTCCAGGGAGTGGGTGGTGAGGACCAGCGGGGCCGGGAGCACAGGCTTGAGAAGGCAGCCGGCCAGGTGGGCGTACCAGGTGTGGGCGTGAAGCACGTCCGCCTCTCCCGGGAGCCCGGCCATGGCCGCCACGTGTCCGAGGGTGTCCACCAGCGTTCCCGTCCGGGCCTCCCCGGCGGTGGGCGCGCAGGAAGGAACGCCGGTCACCTCGAGGTTCCCGTTCCGCGCCTGCTGGTCGCCGAAGCAGAGCACGCGCACACGGTGGCCCCCTTGATCCAGGCCGGCGAGGGCTCCCGCCAGGTGGGTGACGTGGACCCCGGCACCGCCGTAGACCCGGGGCGGGTACTCCTTGGTGAGCAGCGTGATGTTCAAGAGAGAGACCTCCCTCACCCTTTGTTCTTGACTTGGGGCGCGGGGTGAGGGCCACTGTATAACGTGAGGGCCGTTGTTTGTCCAGGGAATGGAAACGACGGAGAGGAGGCGGAATCGGTATGGAGGCGGAACGGGGCCGTCAGCGCGTGGTCATCGAAAACGTCCGGCCCGAGGTCGACGCGGGGCGGTTTCCGGGCAAGGCGAGCCTGGGCGAGGAGGTGATCGTGGAGGCGGACATCTTCGCCGATGGTCACGACCTCCTTGCGGCCCGGCTCCTGTATCGAAGGGAAGGAAGTCCCGGCTGGACGGAGATCCCCATGGCCCACCGGGTCAACGACCGCTGGCAGGCCTCCTTTCGCCCGGGCGGGCTGGGTGTGTACGAGATCTCCGTCACGGCGTGGGTCGACCGGTTTGCCACCTGGCGCCGGGACCTGGAGAAAAAGCAGGCTGCGGGGGTTCTGGAAACGGCCGACCTCCGGGCCGGGGCCCTTCTGCTCAGGGAGACCGCCGCGCCGGAGCTCGGGGAGGACACCCGGGCCTTGAGCGCCGTGGCCGACCTCCTGGACGCCGGAACGGTGACGCCGGGTGCGATGGAGGCCGCGCTCGACCGGGGGCTCGCCCTCCTCGTCGAGCACTACGCGGAGCGCCACTTCGCCGTCACCTACTCCCGCACGCCCACCATCCGGGTGGAGCGGGAAAGGGCGCGTTTCAGCGCCTGGTACGAGATGTTCCCCCGGTCCGCCGCCTCGGAGCCTCACCGCCACGGCACCCTCCTGGACGTGATCGAAAGGCTGCCCTACGTGGCCGGCATGGGGTTCGACGTGCTCTATCTGCCCCCCATCCACCCCATCGGCCGCACCCATCGAAAGGGGGCGAACAACGCGCCGGGTGCGGGCCCCGACGATCCGGGAAGCCCCTGGGCGATCGGCTCCGAGGAGGGCGGGCACTTCTCGGTCCATCCGGCGCTGGGGACCCTGGAGGACTTCCGCCTGCTGGTGGACGAGGCGGCCGAGGTCGGTTTGGAGATCGCCCTGGACATCGCCTTCCAGTGCTCCCCGGACCACCCGTGGGTCCGGGAGCACCCCGGCTGGTTCCGTCACCGGCCGGACGGGTCCATCCAGTACGCGGAGAACCCCCCCAAGAAGTACGAGGATATCTACCCCCTGGACTTCGAGACGGACGACTGGAAGAACCTCTGGGAGGCACTCAAGCAGGTGTTCCTGTTCTGGGCGGACACCGGCGTGCGCATCTTCCGGGTGGACAACCCCCACACCAAGGCCTTCGGGTTCTGGGAATGGGTCATCCCCGAGGTCCAGCGAAGCCACCCGGACGCCGTCTTCCTGGCCGAGGCCTTCACCCGGCCCAAGGTCATGTACCGCCTGGCCAAGAGCGGCTTCAGCCAGTCCTACACCTACTTCGCCTGGCGCAACACCGCCGCGGAGCTGAAGGACTACTTCGAGGAGCTCTCCCGACCCCCGGTTCAGGACTTCCTCCGGCCCAACCTCTGGCCCAACACGCCCGACATCCTTCCCGAGCAGCTCCAGGTCGGCGGCAGGGCCGCGTTCCGGAGCCGCCTTCTCCTGGCCGCCACCCTCGGGGCCAGCTACGGGATCTACGGGCCCGCCTTCGAGCTGGGCGAGGACCGGCCCCGGGAGCTCGGCTCGGAGGAGTACTTGGACTCGGAGAAGTACCAGATCCGCAACTGGGACCTGGAGGACCCGGACAGCCTGCGCGACTTCATCGCCCGGGTCAACAAGGCGCGGCGGGAGAACCCGGCCCTCCAGCAGGACCGGAACCTGCGCTTCCACCGGACGGACAACGAGACGCTCCTGTGCTACAGCAAGAGGGACGCGGCAACCCAAAGCTCCGTGCTGGTGGTGGTCAACCTGGACCCCCACTACACCCAGTCCGGCTGGATCGATCTGCCCCTCGAGGCCCTGGAGATCGACACGCAGCGGCCCTTCCAGATGCACGACCTCATCAGCGACGCCCGGTTCATCTGGTCGGGTCCCAGGAACTACATCGAGCTGGACCCCCGCAGCGCGCCGGGCCACATCTTTCGCATCCGGAGGAAGCTCCGCACGGAACGGGACTTCGACTACTTCATGTGAGGACGAGAGCGCAGCATGGCTGAAACGAAGAACGAAGAGCAAAACCGCTCGAACCACCCGCCCTGGTACAAGGAGGCCGTCCTTTACGAGCTCCACGTGAAGGCCTTTTGCGACGGCGACGGCGACGGCGTGGGCGACTTCCGGGGCCTGGGCACCAAGCTGGACTACCTGAAGGAGCTGGGTGTCACCGCGATCTGGCTCCTCCCGTTCACGGCCTCCCCCATGCGGGACGACGGCTACGACACCTCGGATTACCGGCGGATCCACGCCACCTACGGAACCATGCGAGACTTCCGGCGGGTGGTCCGGGAGGCCCACAAGCGAGATCTCAGGGTCATCACCGAGCTGGTGCTCAATCACACCTCCGACCAGCACCCCTGGTTCCAGCGGGCCAGGAGGGCCGCACCCGGCTCCCCGCACCGCAACTTCTACGTCTGGAGCGAACACCCGGACCGGTACGCGGAGACCCGCATCATCTTTCAGGACTTCGAGACCTCGAACTGGACCTGGGACCCGGTGGCCCGCGCCTACTACTGGCACCGCTTCTACTCCCACCAGCCGGACCTGAACTACGACAACCCCGCCGTCCAGAAGGAGATGTTCAAGGTGATCGACTACTGGCTGAAGGCGGGGGTGGACGGCCTCCGCCTGGATGCGGTCCCCTACCTGTACGAGCGGGAGGGCACCAACTGCGAGAACCTTCCCGAGACCCACGCGTTCCTCAAGCGTCTCCGGCGGTACGTGGACGAGCGCTACGAGGACCGCATGCTCCTGGCCGAGGCCAACCAGTGGCCCGAGGACGCCGCGGCCTACTTCGGCGACGGGGACGAGTGCCACATGGCCTTCCACTTCCCGGTCATGCCCCGCCTCTTCATGGCCCTCCGCATGGAGGACCGGTTTCCGGTCATCGACATCATGGAGCAGACACCCGGGATCCCGGACTCCTGCCAGTGGGCCATGTTCCTGCGCAACCACGACGAGCTGACCCTGGAGATGGTGACCGACGAGGAGCGGGACTTCATGTACCGCGCCTATGCCCACGATCCCCAGATGCGCATCAACCTGGGCATCCGCAGGCGCCTGGCTCCCCTCATGGAGAACCGCCGCAAGCGGATCGAGCTGATGCTGGGCCTCCTCCTGTCCCTCCCCGGGACCCCGGTCCTCTACTACGGCGACGAGATCGGCATGGGGGACAACGTCTACCTCGGAGACCGAGACGGGGTCCGCACGCCCATGCAGTGGAACGTGGACCGGAACGCCGGGTTCTCCTCGGCCAACCCGCAGAGCCTCTACCTCCCCGTGATCATCGATCCCGAGTACCACTACCAGGCCGTCAACGTGGAGGCCCAGCAGAAGAACCCCAGCTCTCTCATGTGGTGGACCCGAAGGCTCATCGCACTCCGGAGGCGGCATCGCGCCCTCAGCATCGGGAAGCTCACCTTTCTCGACTGCTCCAACAACAAGATCCTGGCCTTTTTCCGCGAGCACGAGGGGGAGCGGGTCCTGGTGGTGATCAACCTCTCCCGGTTCACCCAGTTCGCGGATTTGGACCTGTCGCTGTTCCAGGGCATGGTTCCCGTCGAGATGTTCGGCCGGACCGAGTTCCCGGCCGTGGGCGACAGACCCTACTTCTTCACCATCAGCCCCCACTCCTTTTACTGGTTCGACCTGAGCACCGGCGAGACGCCCTTCGGCCGGGAGGAAGGGGAGCCGGGGGAGGCCGACCTCCCGGCGGTCCGCGTGGACCGGACCTGGAGGGACGCGTTCCGGCCGGACGCCCTTTCCAAGCTCGTCCCGCTCCTGTCCGAGTGGCTTCCCCGCCAGCGCTGGTTCGGGGACAAGGCCCGCCGCATCAAGAACGTCCGGATCCTGGAGGGCATCCCCCTTCCGGCCAAACGGCCCACGACCCACATCCTGCCCGTGGAGGTCTCGTTCACCGAGGGCGACCCGAGGATCTATGTCTCCGCCTTCACCCTGCTGGACAAGGACGACGCGGAGGAGCACCTCGAGCAGGACCGGATCCAGATCCTGGCACAGGTCCGCAGCGGCCGGGGTCGAACCCTGGGCTACCTCGCGGATGCCATGCTCACGCCGGACTTTCCCCGCTGGCTCCTGGGGACCTGCGCGAGGCGCCAGGCGTTCGAGACCGAGAACGGCAGCGTGCTGTTCCAACCCGAGCCTGTTTTTCGACACCTCCGGGAGGAGGCCGGGAAGGACCTGGAGCCCAGGCCCGTCAAGGGGGAGCAGAGCAACTCCTCGGTCGTCTTCGGGGAGGGCTTCATCCTCAAGCTGTTCCGCCGACTGGAGCCGGGGATCAACCCGGACCAGGAGATCGGTCACGTCCTCACCCGGGAGGGGTTCGAGCACACCCCACCGCTGGCGGCGTCCTTCGAGTACCACCCCCACCACCGGGAACCCATGAGCCTGGGGCTGGTCCAGGGGTTCGTGCCCAACCAGGGGGACGCCTGGGAGTACACCCAGGGGGCCCTGTCCGACTACTTCGAGCGGGCCATGGCCCAACCCGAGGATTGGCCCGAGCCGACGGCACCCTCCGGGTCCCTCCTGGAGACCGCCTCGCGGTCCGCCGAGGAGGAGGCGCTCCTCGTGGGGCCGTTCCTGGAGTCCGCCCGCCTCCTGGGTCGGCGCACCGCGGGAATGCACATGACCCTGAGTTCGGTCAAGGACCGCGCGGACTTCGCCCCGGAGATCTTCACCAGCCTGTACAAGCGGTCCCTGTACCAGTCCATGCGGAACCTGACGGGTCGGGTCTTTCGAACCCTCGCCCGCAGGAGCTCCAACCTCCAGGAGGGGGAGCGGGAGCTGGCGGAATCCCTGATTCGCCGGAAAGGCGACCTGCTGGAACGGTTCCGGGGGGTGCTGGGCCTCAGGGACCCCGGACTCAAGTTCCGCATTCACGGGGACTACCACCTGGGCCAGGTCCTGTACACCGGACGCGACTTCATCATCATCGACTTCGAAGGGGAACCCGCCCGCCCGCTGTCTGAACGGCGGAAAAAGTACTCGCCCCTGCGCGACGTGGCCGGGATGCTCCGCTCCTTCCACTACGCGGCCTACGCCGGGCTGCACCGGCAGCAGGACCTGGGGATGGCCCGGGGAGCAAAGCGGGAAGAGGGGGTCGAGCTGGCCGAGTTCTGGTGCCGATGGGTGTCGGCCGCCTTCCTTCAGGCCTACCTGGACGCGGGTGCGGACGGCGGGTTCCTGCCCTCGGCCGCGGACCTGGACACCTTCCTCGAGATCTTTCTCCTGGAGAAGGCCGTGTACGAGCTGGGATACGAGCTGAACAACCGCCCCGACTGGGTCGCCATCCCCCTGCGGGGCCTGGACCGGGTTCTGGAAGGCGGAGCGTGACGGGCACCGGAACAGCAATCCTGCACGAGAGGAGAGACCGCAATCATGACCACGCAACGGAACAGCCTCCTGACCGAGGACGACCTCTACCTGTTCAACGAGGGCTCCCATCTCCACCTCTGGGAGAAGCTGGGCGCACGCCCCTGGACCGTGGAGGGAGAAGCCGGGGCCCAGTTCGCCGTGTGGGCGCCGAACGCCGAGGCGGTGTCCGTGATCGGTGACTTCAACGGATGGCGGCCCGACGCGGACCGCCTGTCGCCCTCCGGGAGCTCGGGCGTCTGGGAGGGGTTCGTCCCCGGTGTCCAAAAGGGGGCCTGCTACAAGTACCACATCCGCTCCCGATACAACGGCTACCGGGTGGACAAGGCCGACCCCTTCGGTGTGCACCACGAGACCCCTCCCCGCACGGGCTCGGTCCTGTGGGACCTGGACTACACGTGGCACGACCGGGAGTGGATGGAGCTTCAGGACGTCCACAACAGCCTGGAGGCCCCCATCAGCATCTACGAGGTCCACCTGGGGTCCTGGATGCGCAGGCTGGACGACGACAACCGCCCCCTCACCTACCGGGAGCTGGCCGGGAGCCTGAGCGAGTACGTCCGGTCCACCAACTACACCCACGTGGAGCTCATGCCCGTGATGGAGCACCCCTTTTACGGGTCCTGGGGGTACCAGGTCACGGGTTTCTTTGCGCCCACCAGCCGCTACGGCACGCCCCAGGACTTCATGTACCTGGTGGACACGCTCCACCGGAACGGGATCGGCGTGATCCTGGACTGGGTGCCGAGCCACTTTCCCAAGGACGAGCACGGCCTCGGCTACTTCGACGGCTCCCATCTCTTCGAGCACGCGGACCCCCGCCAGGGTCTCCACCCCGACTGGGACAGCCTGATCTTCAACTACGGACGTGCGGAGGTCCAGAGCTTCCTGCTCTCGAGCGCCCTGTTCTGGCTGGAGGCCTACCACGCCGACGGCCTTCGGGTCGACGCAGTGGCCTCCATGCTCTACCTGGACTACTCCCGGGAGGGGGGCGACTGGATCCCCAACCGGTACGGCGGACGGGAGAACATCGAGGCCATCGAGTTCCTCCGCAGGCTCAACACCGAGGTGTTCCGGTTTCACCCGGGCGCCCAGACCATCGCCGAGGAGTCCACGGCCTGGCCCATGGTGTCCCGTCCCACCTACGTGGGAGGCCTCGGCTTCGGCATGAAGTGGGACATGGGGTGGATGCACGACACCCTGTCCTACATGTCCAAGGACCCCATCCACCGGACCTATCACCACAGCCAGCTCACCTTTCGGAACATGTACGCCTTCAGCGAAAACTTCGTCCTGCCCCTCTCCCACGACGAGGTGGTCCACGGCAAGGGCTCCATCCTGAGAAACATGCCGGGAGACGAGTGGCGGAAGTTCGCCAACCTTCGCGTGCTCCTGGCCTACATGTTCTGCCAGCCGGGGAAGAAGCTGCTGTTCATGGGGATCGACATCGGCCAGTGGAACGAGTGGTACCACGAGGCCCAGGTGGACTGGCACCTCCTGGAGCAGCCCCTGCACGCCGGGCTTCACCGGCTCGTGGAGGACCTGAACCGCCTGTATCGCGACGAGCCCGCACTCCACGTGCGAGACGCCGATCCCGGCGGGTTCGAGTGGATCGACTGCAACGACGCCGAGCAGAGCACCTTGAGCATGATCCGTTTCGGCGATCGGAAAGGCGACGAGATCCTGGCCGCCTGCAACTTCACCCCGGTGCCGCGGTCCAACTACCGCATGGGCGCGCCTGCAGGGGGGTTCTGGGCGGAGATCTTCAACACCGACGCCCCGATCTACGGGGGAAGCGGCTGGGGCAACATGGGCGGTGTGGAGGCCGCACCCGTCTCGGTCCACGGCCGGCGGTACTCCCTGACCCTGACCCTCCCCCCCCTGGGGGCGGTGCTTTTCAAGAGGCGGCGAGCATGAGGCGGAGAACGACCCTGGGAGCCACCGCCCTGAAAGACGGGCGATGCCGATTTCGCGTATGGGCCCCCCACAGGAAGCAGGTGTCCGTGCACATCCTTTCCCCCGGGGACCGCCTGGAACCGCTCGGCAGCGACCCCCTCGGGTACCACGAGGCGCTCCTGGACGGGGTGGGTCCCGGCACGGACTACCGCTTCCTGCTGGACGGCGAGGTCGAGCGTCCCGACCCGGCGTCCCGAGCCCAGCCCCAAGGCGTTCACGGCCCGTCCCGGGTGACGGGGTTCGAAGGCCTCGATGCGGACCCGGGCTGGTTCGGCCTGCCCCTTTCGCGGTACGTGGTCTACGAGCTCCACGTGGGCACGTTCTCGCCGGAAGGCACCTTTGCCGGGGTGGTCCCGTCCCTGGATCGCCTCCGGGACCTGGGCGTCACGGCGGTCGAGCTCATGCCCGTGGCCCGGTTCCCAGGGGAGCGCAACTGGGGGTACGACGGGGCCTACCCCTTCGCGGTGCAGGACTCTTACGGCGGCGGTGAGGGGCTGGCCTCGCTGGTGAAGGCCTGCCACGGGCGCGGGCTCGCCGTGATCCTGGACGTGGTCTACAACCACCTCGGCCCGGAGGGGAACTACCTGTCCGACTTCGGCCCCTACTTCACCGACCGCTACCACACACCCTGGGGCCCGGCCGTGAACTTCGACGGACCCGACAGCGACGGGGTGCGGGACTACTTCCTCCAGAACGCCCGCTACTGGGTCGAGACGTTCGGGATCGACGCGCTCCGCCTGGACGCGGTGCACGCCATCAAGGATTTCTCGGCACGCCCTTTCTTACAGGAGCTGGCCGAGACCGTGGACCGGGCCGAACGGGAGCTGAACCGCCGCATCCACCTCATCGCCGAGAGCAGCCTCAACGACACACGGATCCTCCGTCCCCCCGAGCAGGGCGGGTTCGGGTTGGACGCCCAGTGGAACGACGACTTCCACCACGCGGTCCACGCCCTGCTCACCGGAGAACGAGAAGGCTACTACGAGGACTTCGGGCGCATCGAGCACCTGGCCAAGGCCCTGGACCAGGGCTATGTCTACACCGGCCAGCACTCCGGGTTTCGCCGCCGTCGCCACGGCAACCCCTCCCGGGACCTGCCGGGAGACCGGTTCGTCGTCTCCATCCAGAACCACGACCAGGTGGGGAACCGGATGAAGGGGGACCGGCTGAGCGGCCTGGTGGGGTTCAGCGACCTGAAGCTGGCCGCCGGGCTGATGCTGCTCTCCCCCAACGTCCCGCTCCTGTTCATGGGCGAGGAGTACGGGGAGACCGCGCCGTTTCCCTACTTCATCAGCCACACGGATCCGGATCTCGTGGAGGCCGTGCGCAGGGGGCGCAAGGAGGAGTTCGAGGCGTTCCAGTGGACGGGCTCCCCGCCCGACCCCTTTGACGAGGCCACCTTCCGGTCGGCCCGGCCGAACCCCGACCTGGCCGACGGCGGCCGGCACCGCTCGCTGCACGCCCTCTACCGCCGCCTTCTGGAGCTGCGCCGGACCCTGGCCCCGCTGGAGGTCCCGGACGCGGTACGCCCCGAGGTCCGGGCGTGGCCGGGGGCGCTCCTGACCCTCCACAGGAGGCGGGGGGAGGAGGCGGTCCTGGCGGTCTTTCATTTCGGCCGGTCCGAGGCCCGCTTCCACGTGGAGCTGCCCGAGGCCGACTGGCGGCTCCTGCTCGACTCGGAGGGGGGAGCGTGGATGGAGTCCGGACCCGGCGGCGAGGTCCGCCGCATCGACGACCGGGGCTCGTTCGAGGTGCGAGTCCAGCCACGGTCCTTCATGCTCATGCACCGATCCCGGGAGACCAGCGAACCATGGAAAAGCATATCTGTGTCCACGGGCACTTCTACCAGCCGCCCCGAGAAAACCCCTGGCTCGAGACCGTAGAGGTCCAGGGCTCGGCGCACCCCTACCACGACTGGAACGAACGGATCACGGCGGAGTGCTACGCCACCAACGCCGCCTCGAGGATCCTGGATCCGGAAGGAAGGATCGAGCGCATCACCAGCAACTACGCGCGGATGAGCTTCAACGTCGGTCCCACCCTGCTGGCCTGGATGGAGGAGGTCGCGCCGGAGATCCACGAGCAGATCGTGCAGGCGGACCGGGAGAGCCGGGAGCGGTTCGGCGGCCACGGCTCCGCCCTGGCCCAGGCTTACAACCACGTGATCATGCCCCTGGCCCATCGCCGGGACAAGGAGACCCAGATCCTCTGGGGCATCCGGGACTTCGAGCACCGCTTCGGACGGGCTCCCGAAGGGATGTGGCTTCCGGAGACCGCGGTCGACCTGGAGACCCTGGACCTCATGGCGGAGCACGGCATCCGCTTCACCATCCTGGCCCAGGGCCAGGCGCGCAGGGTGAGAGAGAAGGGCGCCAAGTCGTGGACCGACGTGGAGGGAGGAAACATCGACCCCACCATGGCCTACAGCGCCCTCCTGCCCTCGGGCCGCTCCATGGCCCTCTTCTTCTACGACGGCCCCATCTCCCAGGCCGTGGCGTTCGAGAACCTCCTGAGCAGCGGCGAAAAGGTGGTCAGTCGGCTCGAGCAGGGGTTCTCGGACCAGCGGACCTGGGCCCAGCTCGTGCACATCGCCACGGACGGGGAGAGCTACGGCCACCACCACCGCCAGGGGGACATGGCCCTGGCCTACGCCCTGGAAACCCTCGAGGAGCGGGGCGAGATCGCCCTGACCAACTACGGCTGGTTTCTCGATCGGCACCCCCCCACCCACGAGGTGGAGATCATCGAGAACAGCAGCTGGAGCTGCATCCACGGCATCGAGCGTTGGAGAAGCGACTGCGGCTGCAGCTCCGGGGGTCACCCGGGGTGGAACCAGGCCTGGCGCGGCCCGCTGCGGGACGCGCTGGACTGGCTGTACGAGGTCCTCGAAAAGGGCTACGAGGAGCGGGCCGCATCGCTTCTGAAGGACCCGTGGGCCGCCCGGGACGACTACATCGACGTGGTTCTGGATCGCTCGGACGCCTCCCTGGAGGAGTTCCTGCATCGCCACGCCGTCCGGGAACCGAACCCGCACGAGTGCACCGAAATCCTGGAGCTGCTGGAGATGCAACGCCACGCCATGCTCATGTACACCAGCTGCGGCTGGTTCTTCGACGAGCTCTCGGGCATCGAGACCGTTCAGGTCATCGAGTACGCGGGGCGGGCGGTCCAGCTCTGCGAGGCGGTGACCGGCGAGGAGATCGAGCCCGCCTTTCTCGAGCGTCTGGCCCTCGCCCGGAGCAACCTGCCCGACCCCCCGGACGGGCGCAGCATCTACGAACGGTGGGTCAAGCCGGCCATGCTGAACCTCCGCCGTGTGGTGGCCCATCATGCGGCCAGCTCCCTGTTCGAGGAGTACGGGGAGGAGGCCGAGATCTACTGCTTCTCCGTTCGCAGGGAGGACGCTGCCGAGTCCGCTGCCGGCCGGAGCCGGCTGGCCACCGGCCGGGTCGCGGTCTCCTCCAGGGTCACCCGGGAGAGCGGAACCTTCCAGTACGCACTGTTCCACCTGGGCGACCAGAACCTTCTCTGCGGGGTGGCGCCTTACTCCGAGAAGGAGGACTACCTCGCCATGACCCGGGGGGTGACCGACGCCTTCGACCACGCCGACTTCTCGCAGGTGGTGCTCGAGATCGAGCAGCGGTTCGGTCCGTCCACCTACTCCCTGAAGAGCCTGTTCCGGGATCAGCAGATCCAGGTCACCGAGCAGGTCCTGGAGGCCGTGCTCTCGGACGCCGAGGCCAGCCACCGGCAGATCTTCGAGCACCACGCCCCCCTCATGCGCTTCCTGAGCGACTCGGCCTTTCCTCAGCCCAAGGTGTTCGCCATCGCCGCGGAGTTCGTGCTCAACACCGACCTGCAGCGCAGGCTTTCCGAGGGGGAGCCGGATCCGGACGCCGTGGATGCGCTTCTCCAGGAGGCCCGGCAGATCGGGGTCTCCCTGGAGACGGACACCCTGGAGTTCGCGCTTCGCAGAAACCTGGAGCGCCTGGCCCGGGAGCTCCAGGAGGCGCCCGAGGACCCCGAGCTGCTTCAGCGACTTCGCACCTGGACCGGGATCGTCCACCGGGTCCCGTTCGACGTGAACCTGTTCGCGGTGCAGAACATCGGCTGGGAGCTCACCCGGGACGTCTACCCCGGGCTGGTCGAACGCTGCGACCAGGGCGACGAGCAGACCGCCGCAGCCGTGGAGCATTACCGGGCCCTGGCCGAGGATTTGTTCCACTTCCAACCCCTGCGAGGCACGCCGTGACCGTTCCCCGCGCCACCTATCGACTCCAGCTTCACGCCGGGTTCCGGTTCGAGGACGCCCTGGAGATCGTCGACTACCTCGAGCGGCTGGGCATCTCGCACGTCTACGCATCCCCCGTGTTCCAGGCCCGGGAGGGCAGCCCCCACGGGTACGACGCCGTGGACCTGAACCGGGTGAACCCGGAGCTGGGGACCGAGGAGGAGCTGGAAACCCTCTTCAGCCGGGTCCGGGAGAAAAAGATGGGCTGGCTCCAGGACCTGGTGGCCAACCACATGGCGTTTCACGGAGACAATCCCATGCTCGTGGACGTGCTCGAGCACGGTCGGGGCTCGGCATACCGCGACTTCTTCGACATCGAGTGGGACCATCCCTACGAGTCCATGAACGGACGGGTCCTGGCCCCCTTCCTCGGCTCCCTCTCCGGCCGGGCCCTGGAGGACGGTGAGATCGCCCTCCGGTACGGCGCCGAAGGGCTCACCGTCCACTACTACGAGCACGCCTTTCCCGCAGCTCTCTCCTCCTACCCGGAGGTGTTCTCCCACGAGCTGGGGCGCCTCAAGGAGGCGCTGGGCGAGGACCACCCCGCCTGGATCCAGCTCCTCGGCATCCTCTACGTGCTGCGCACGCTCGACTCGCTGGACGACCCCGAGGAAAGGGCGGACCAGACGCGATTCATCAAGCGATCCCTCTGGACCTTGTATCGGGGCGAGAAGGCGTTTCGCTCCTACGTGGACGCAAACCTGCGGGCGTTCAACGGCGAGCCCGGCCACCCCCGGTCCTTCGACCGCCTGGAGGCCCTGCTCCTGAAACAGCACTTCCGGCTCTCCTTCTGGAAGGTGGCCACCGAGGAGATCAACTACCGGCGGTTTTTCAACATCAACGAGCTCATCTGCCTCCGCCAGGAGGACCCGCGCGTGTTCGAGGCCACCCACGACCTGGTGCTCGGCTGGCTCCGACAGGGCATGATCTCCGGGCTCCGCATCGATCACATCGACGGTTTCTACGAACCCGTGGGTTACCTGGAGGACCTGCGGAACCGAACGGACGAAAGCTATCTCCTGGTGGAGAAGATCCTCGAGGCCGACGAAGCGCTTCCGGACGCCTTTCCGATCCACGGGACCACGGGCTACGACTTTCTCAACCGGGTCAACGAGCTTCTCTGCTCCTCCCGGCACCGAAAGGGACTGACCCGGACCTACCGTCGATTCACCGGCCGCACCGAGGAGGCCGGATCCCTGGTGGTGGAGAAGAAACGGCTCATCATCGAACGGGAGATGGCCGGCGAGGTCGACAACCTGGCCCGAACCCTGAAGAGCCTGGCGGCGGAGGATCGCTTCGCCCGGGACATCACCATGCACGGGCTCAAGTCCGCCCTGATCGAGGTCCTGGCCCGGTTTCCGGTCTACCGGACCTATGTCACGGAGGACGGGCACGCACCCGCGGACCGCTCCTCCGTGGAGCACGCCCTGGGTGGTGCCAGGGAGAGCCGTCCCGACCTCGGCGGGGAGTTCGGCTTCCTGGAGGCCTTTCTCCTGCTCCGGGAGCGGGACCGGATGCCCGAGGAGAAACGGGGCCACCTGATCCACTTCGTCCGCAGGTTCCAGCAGGTCACCGGGCCCCTCATGGCCAAGGGCTTCGAGGACACGGCCCTGTACGTCTACAACCGCTTTCTGTCCGTCAACGAGGTGGGCGGGGACCTGGGGCGAATCGGGCGGTCGCCCACCTCCTTTCACCGGTTCATCCGCAGGCGCCTCAAGGCGTGGCCCCACGCCATGAACGCCACGGCCACCCACGACACCAAGCGGGGAGAGGACGTGCGCGCCCGGCTTGACGTGCTCTCGGAGCTGGCCGGGGAGTGGGCGGCCCTGGTTCGGTCCTGGGGATCGACCAATCGCGGTTTCAAGACCCGCGTCCAGGGCGAGCCGGCCCCGGACGCCAACGACGAGTACTTCCTCTACCAGACCCTGCTCGGCGCCTGGCCTCTCCGGGACGAGGAGCTGCCGTCATTCCAGGAGCGGATTTGCGCCTATCTGGTCAAAGCGGTCCGCGAGGCCAAGGTCCACACCGCCTGGATCGAGCCGGACACCGCCTACGAGGGAGCCTTCGTCTCCTTCTTCGGCGCCCTGATGGAGCGGCGGGGAGAGGGCACGTTTCTCGAAAGCTTCCTCCCCTTCTGCCGCAGGGTCTCCCGGCTCGGGTTGACCAACTCCCTCGCCCAGCTGCTTCTCAAGCTCACCCTTCCCGGCGTGCCGGACCTCTACCAGGGCACCGAGCTCTGGGACTTCAGCCTTGTGGATCCTGACAACCGCCGCCCCGTGGACTTCGAGAGAAGGCGGGCCGTTCTTCGGGAGCTCCGGGATCGAAGCCGATCCGGCACAGGCGGGCTCCTCCAGGAGCTCCTGCGGGACCCCCGGGACGGCCGGGTCAAGATGTACCTGGCCCTCAAGGTGCTCTCCTTTCGAAAGAGGCACCCGGAGCTGTTCGAGCAGGGTGACTACCTTCCCCTGTCCGCGCGAGGCTCCCAGCGGAGCCGGGTGGTTGCTTTCGCCCGACGCCTGGACCACCGGTGGCTGGTTGCGGCGGTTCCGCGCCTTCCGGCCGGGCTTTCACCGGAAGGCGAATGGCCTCTGGGCGAAGCGACCTGGGGCGACACCGGGATCAAGCTTCCCCCTGACGCCCCGCGCCGCTTTCATGACCTGTTCAGCGGGCGTCGCCTGGACACGGGTCCTCACGTGGAGGTGGGCCGCGCGACCCGCCGCTTTCCCGTGGTGCTGCTCCACGCCGAAGCGTGAAGGCCGTCGAGCACGGGAATCCGGTACGGCGTGGGGGACGAACCGCCCAAAATACAGGAAGCACCCCATGCTCACGACACCCTCTCCCTGGTATCGTTATCCCGTTCGGTCCCTCAGGGGCCGCCGTTTGACGAAAAGCGAAGGGGGATACCCATGGAAACGAAATCCGTCCGCGATTTGATGGTGCCCATATCCACCACATCGACCGTGACCCGTGACACCACCCTGTTCGAAGCGGTTCACGCATTCGACCGCGCCGGTCAGGCCGGCTCGGAGCGAGGCCACGCCCCCAGAAACGTGCTCGTCGTGGACGACCGGGGCCGGCCCCTGGGAAAGCTCAGCGACCTGGACGTCATGCGCAGCCTGGAACCCGCCTATCAGCACGTCGGCGATCTTCGAACCACGAACCTCAGCGGGATGAGCAGCGGTTTTCTGCGCTCCATGCTCCAGGGCTTCCACCTCTGGCAGGACCCGCTCGGAGCCCTCTGCGAGAAGGCCGCGGGCATCCGCGTCGCCGACATCGACTACATGCCCATCAGCGACCCGGTCCTCCACGAGGACGATCCCCTGAGCATGGCCATCCACCTCATGGTGACGGGACGGCACTCGAGCCTGCTGGTCATGAACAAGGAGGGCGGGAAGGCCGTGGGCGTGCTGCATCGGAGCGACGTCTTCATGGAGGTGAGAAACCGCATCCTCGCATGCGAACGGCCCGCCTGAATCGCGCCGAAAGGATCCTCACATGCCCGAGCTGCCGGACGTCGAAGTGTTCAGAAGGTACCTGGAATCCACCTCCCTTTATCAGGAGATCCGCCGGGTGGAGGTCCCGAGCCCCGAGCTGCTGGAGGGAACCTCGGCCTCCCGCCTGAAGAAGTCTCTTCAAGGAAGCCGCTTCACAGACACCCGGCGCCACGGGAAGCTTTTGTTCGGCGGCCTGGAAAACGGGGACTGGCTCGTGCTCCACTTCGGCATGACCGGGTTCCTGTCCTACTTCAAGAACGGAGACAGCCGTCCTTCCCACGCGCGCCTCCTCATCCGCTTCCCCAACGGGTACGCCCTGGCCTACGACTGCCAGCGCAAGCTCGGAAAGATCGCCCTGACCGAGGACCCCGACCGGTACGCCCGGCGGGAGCAGCTCGGCCCCGATCCCCTGGGCGGGCATTTCGACCTCGAAGCCTTCCGGAATGCCATAAAGGGCTCCCGTGCGACGATCAAGTCGGCGCTGATGGACCAGAAGCGCATGGCCGGGATCGGGAACATCTACTCGGACGAGATCCTGTTTCAGGCGGGCATCCGGCCGGACGCCAAGGTCGGCGCGCTGTCGGACGACGATCTGAGGACGGTCTTCGATGTCATGGTCGAGCACGTCCTCCCGGCCGCCATCCAAGCCCGGGCCCGGCCCGACCGGTTTCCCTCCTCCTTCATCATCCCGCACCGTCGCGGGGACGGCCTCTGCCCCAAGTGCGGGAGGTCGCTCCAGAAGCGCAAGATCTCGGGCCGGACCAGCTACTTCTGCACCCGCGACCAGCGGGGCTGAGCCCCGAAATACAGGCTCGGCCCCATTTCCATCCCCTTTTCATCCGCTCTATCCTGCCATGAAAGTCGAGGCCCGACAAAGAAATGGGGTCGCAAAGAGCCCGTAGCCTCGATATCCGTCTCCGAAACTTCAGCGGGCCCCCATTTTTCATCAGCGGTTGATCGGGCTTTTGTGAACCCGTCAAACATCGAAAGGAGGAACCAAATGCAACGTTCGGACGAACAGATCGCAAGGGACATCCGCGAGCAGCTGGCGTTCAACAAGCGCCTCGACGGGTCCGACCTTCAGGTGGACGTGTCGAACGGGCACGTGGCCCTGTCCGGAGCGGTGCCCTCCTATCCCGCCCGGACTGCGGCGGAGAAGGACGCCAGGATCATCTCCGGCGTCCAGTCCGTGGAGAACGGAATCCGGGTGGAACCCCCGACCGAGCAGCCGGCCGTCCCCACGGACGGGGAGATCCAGGCCGCGGTGGAACGCTTGCTCGTCCAGGCGCCGGACGTGAACATCCGGGATCTTTCACTCTCAGTGAACTCCGGTGAGGTCGTCCTGGAGGGCTCTGTGGACCACCTCTGGAAGAAGCTCCGGGCCGGGGAGGTGGCAGGAATGGCCGCGGGCGTGCGCGCCATCCACGACCACCTGGTCGTGGTCCCCTCCGATTCCGTGATGGATCGGGTCATCGGGGAGGGCATCGAGGCGGCCCTGGATCGGATGGAGCCCGTGGAGGCCGAGGCCGTCGACGTCGAGGTGAAAGACGGCGTGGTCCGGTTGACCGGGAGCGTTCCGAACCAGACCTCCCTGATCTCGGCGGAGGAAGCCGCCAGGCACTCCGAGGGGGTCATCGAGATCTACAACGAGCTTCGAGTCCAGTGATCGAAGCCAGGGCTCAGGAGGCACCCATGGAAGAGATCCGGGTGGGTACCTGCGGCTACAGGGGATACCGCCCTCCCCCCGGCTGGAAGGAAAGATACGAGAGCAAGCTCCAGGCCTACTCGTCCGTGTTCGGCACCGTGGAGATCAACCGCACCTTCTACGACCTTCCCATGACCAAGACGGCGGCCCGGTGGCGGGAGGAGGCCTTCGACGGCATGGAGTTCCATCTCAAGGCCTGGCAGGCCGTCACCCACCCCACGGACAGCCCCACCTGGCGCAAGCGGAAGGACAAGCTCACCAGGACGCAGCTGGAGCGGTTCGGGGACTTCCGTCCCAACCGGGAGGTCAGAGCCGCCTGGGATGAGGTCAAGGAGAGGGCGCTCGCCATGAAGGCCGGGGTCTGCGTCTTTCAGAGCCCGGCTTCCTTCGGCTGCACCGGGGGAAACGAGAAAAACCTGCGCAGGCTGCTCGGCGGGATCGACCGGGGTGGACTCCTCCTCGGGTGGGAGCCGCGGGGAGACTGGATCGAGCACCCGGACAGGGTCCGGGGGATCTGCAGGGACCTGGACCTGATCCACATCGTGGACCTGATGCGCCGGTTCCCGTTCGCCGATCACGAGGTGGGCTACGTCCGCCTTCACGGGCTGAACCGCAGGGAGACCGACTATCGATACGACTACTCCGCGGAGGAGCTGGACCGGCTCGAGGAGCGGCTGCGAAAGCTGGCCGAGGGCT
>Ga0207797_1000271_pt1 | contig 39525 bp, 39 predicted proteins | sample PRCRCaboRojoPR_6_FD_187275 | JGI IMG/M metagenome (GOLD analysis project Ga0207797, IMG submission 187275) | Marine sediment microbial community from Cabo Rojo, Puerto Rico - PR CR 10% Liquid 1 (SPAdes) | ecosystem: Environmental > Aquatic > Marine > Coastal > Sediment | place: Cabo Rojo, Puerto... | reverse complement strand
ACTTGCCGGCGTTGGGCCGCCCGCCGATGACGACGCGCACGCCGTCGCGCAACGCCTCGCCGGTACGGTACGTGGCGAGCAGATCGTCGAGGAGCGCCTCCGCCTCGTCGAGCAGCTCTTCCAAGCGCTCGCGCTCCGCGAACTCGACGTCCTCCTCCGAGAAGTCGATCTCCAGCTCCAGGAGCGAGCACAGATCCAGCAGCTCCTCGCGCAGGTCCTCCAATCGCTCGGAGTAGCGGCCCTGAAGGTGGCGCAGCGACGCCTGATGCGCGCGGGTCGAGGAGGCGTGGATGAGGTCGGCGACGGCCTCGGCCTGAGCCAGATCCATCTTGCCGTTCAGGAACGCGCGCTCGGTGAACTCGCCCGGCTCGGCCATGCGCGCGCCGTGGTTCAGCAGGCTCTCCAGCACAAGCTGTGGCGCCAGATCGCCGCCGTGACACGACACCTCGACGAGGTTCTCGCCGGTGGCCGAGTTCGGCGCGCGAAAGACGGTGACGACGACCTGATCGATGTCCTCGCCGTCGGCGTCCTCCAAATAGCCGACGTGCGCCGTGTGTGACGCGACCTCCGTCAGATCCGTCCCGCGGAAGCAGCGACTCACGACGTCAATCGCCTGCGGCCCCGAGGTGCGCACGATGGCCAGCGCCGCCTGTCCGCGCGCCGTCGCAATGGCCGCAATCGTGTCAGACATAGAAAGTGTTTAGGTGTTAACGTGTTTGCGTTCTCATGTGCTCAGGCAATCACATCACAATCCTGAACACCCAAACACCTGAACACTCGAACACCTTATTGCTGTTTCTGCGCTTCTTCGGCTTTCTCCATGAGGCGCTGGAAGAAGCCCTTGCTCTCGGCGTCTTTCTTGGTACCGCGCCCGTTGGTGAGCTGGCCGTCGTCATCTTCCTCCTGCTCCAGCTGGTAGTTGATCCACTTCTGCTGCGCCGCCGTGACGACGTTGTAGAACAGGTAGTACAGGCTCAGCGCCGAGGCGAACTGGTTGAAGATGAAGAAGATGAAGGCCGGCATCGCGTACATGAAGACCTTCGCCTGCCCGCCGGCCTGGCCGGGGGTGGACTGCATCCGCATGGTGACGATCATCGACAAGCCCATGAGCAGCGTAAAGCCGGCCACGTAGTCGCCGTAGAACGGGATCTCGAACGGAAGCTGCAGGATCTTGTCGGGCACCGACAGGTCGTGGGCCCAGAGGAAACTCTTCTGCCGCAGTTGGATGGACTGCGGGATGTACTGGTAGAGCGCGATGATAATCGGGTACTGCAACAGCATGGGCAGACAGCCCCCGAGCGGGTTGACTCCCGTCTCGCGGTACATCTTCATCATCTCCTCCTGCTGCTTCTGCGGATCGTCGTCGTACTTCTCCTTGATCTCGTTCATCCGCGGCTGCAGCTCGCGCATCTTCGCCATGCTGCGGTAGGAGGTCTTCGTCAGCGGGTAGACGACCGTCTTGATGAAGACGGCCATGAGGATCACGACAACGCCGTACGGCAGGTATCCGCCCATGTAAGCGAGCATCGGGATGAAGACCCACTTGGCAAACGGACGGGTCATCCACTCGAAGACATCCCACCCGTAGTCCACCATGTCGTACAGCCCTCGCTCGTAGCTGGCGAGGTTGTAGTAGTCGAGCGGGCCGAGATAGAAGTGGAACGTGTCGGTGTGCTCGTTGGCGCGAGGGGCCGGCATGCGCAAGCGGGCCGTCAAGCGCTTAAAGTCGGCCGTGGTGTCCTGCGCGATCTTGTCGCCGACGAGATCGGCGCCCTCGGCGCGTCCCGGCGAGTCCGGCATCATGGTGGCGGTGAAGTACTTGTTCTTTACCGCCAGCCACGAGATGTCGCCGTTCAGGCTTTGCTCCTGGTGGTCTTCATCCGACAGCGTGATGCTTTCCAGCTCTCCGCCGCTGGACGCAAAGACTCCCGTGTGCTGCATTTCCGTCTGGGTGCCGCCCTCCGAAAAGGGCAGGCCGCCGTCCCACACGAGCTCGTAACCGTCCTGGGTGGCGAAGGAGGGGGCGTTGGTCTGCTGCACCTGCAGGCCCACGTCGTACGAGTTGGGCTCGAAGGTGTAGGTCTGCCGCAGCGCGCCCTCGGCAAGGGGCACCTCAAAGGCCAGCGTCACAGGCTCCTCGGTTACGCGCAGGGTGTCGGCGTCCGTGCTTGCCGCAAAGTAGAGCGAGCGCGTGTCGAGGAGGCGACTGTCGGTCGTCGTGAACGCGATCGACAGCGCCCCGGCTCCTGTCGTATCGACGAGCTGGACGGGGTGCTTCTGGTCGAACTGCTTGTACTCCTTCAGGGTGAACCGCGTGAGCGTCGCGCCTTTCGTGGAGAGAACCGCCGTGTACAGGTCCGTCTCAACCACAATCGGACGCGCCGTTCCCTGCCGCGCTGCCGAAGACACCACGCTTCCCTCGGGCGGCGCGGGGATGTCGGGCTCCGCCGAGGGGGCCGCCGGGGAGTCGGCCTCAGGATCTTGCGTGGTCGTGTCCGACGACGCCGATGGGGACGGCGCCGATGGGGACGGCGCGGCCTGTTCGGTCTGCGCCGTATCCGGCGCAACCCCGGTCCGCTCAGCGGGGGTGGGGCCAAGCCAGAACATCCAGACGAACATAATCACCGCCATGAGCACCGTGGCGATGATCACGTTCCGCTGGTCTTCGGGAGCCGGTTGGTTGCGAAGCGAGCGAGGCAAAGGAACCCGGTGGGTTGAATGAAGAGGTCGTTGGGCACTGGTCATCGGGCACTCGCGCGGACCGGGACGTCATCGGGCGTCCCGTGGGCGAATGCCGGAGGACTCGTGACCCGCAAAGCGTTTAGCACAGCGGCGCAGGGCCCGGGGGAGATCGCGCTCGATGCACGATTCAGCCTGGTCGCGCGACCGACCGCGGAAGAGCACCATGACAGTGAGCGCGTCTTCGCGCCGACAAAAAAGGTCTACCAGGAGATGCTGGTTCACCCGGTAGACCTCACGTAGCAAACGGCGGACCCGGGTGCGATCGACCCCGGTCCGCACGTTGCGGCCTGGTGCAAATCCGATCTGGAGCGGCACGTCGTACCCGGTCTCTGCGCGATCGACGACCCGAAACAGAAGGCGAATGCACCCCACGGCCACCGTTCCGACGTCGTCGCGGCTGCGGTCGAACAGGGAGCGAAGGAGTCGTTTCCGCTTGAGCCGATGGGACCGGGGGAAGGTGTACCGCCGGTCCGGATCGCCGGACGGAGCGGACGCGTCGTTGGACGTACTCACGCGATCAGAGATCGGAGGAGACGGACGCTACACCGGCTTGCCGGAATCTTCGTCGCTCACCGTGAGCTTGTGGCGGCCCTTCTTCCGGCGCCGCTTCAAGATCTCCCGGCCGCTCTTCGTTTTCATGCGGGCCCGGAATCCATGTTTGTTCTTGCGTTTCTTGTCGCTTGGCTGGTATGTGCGCTTCGGCATGGCCAGTCTGCGGTCTGTGGTTCAAAACAATGACATCGGGCTGTAACGGCACTGTGGGCCCAATGTTTTGACGGACGGGTGCGAAGACGCCGTCAAATCGGCCGGCGGACGGGGGCTGTCGCGCCGGGCGTGGCGTCGGTGCGTTGACATTCATCGGCCGCCGGAACAAATTGGAAACTCTCGGGGGTTTGTGTCCTGGTTGCCAACCGGGAATGCCCGCCGGTAGAATGGCTCATCAGCGGGAATAGCTCAGGGGTAGAGCATCAGCTTCCCAAGCTGAAGGTCGCGGGTTCGAATCCCGTTTCCCGCTCCACTCCGAGTTCCGCGTTTCGAGGTCGGAGTTTCGAGGCCCTGCCTCTCGGAACTCAAAACTCCGCACTCGGAGCTCAAAACTCCGCACTCGGAACTCAATCCGGGCGGTTAGCTCAGTTGGTTTAGAGCGCCTGCCTTACAAGCAGGAGGTCGTTGGTTCGAATCCAGCACCGCCCACCGCTTCCCAGATGGCGTGCCGGGGCGTCTCTCCTTTCTTCGCCTGGATGCGTCTTCGCCTGGATGCGTCATGCACGTCTTTTTAGAGAGGGGCGCGGCCCCACGCGTGGATGAGCGTCCCCTTTGCAGGGAGGACGTACACGTTGCCGCCGCGCAGGGTTTGGACCCGCAGGCTATCGGGGCCGGGCACGACGATGCGCCGATCCGTGGCCCACTGCACCGGTCCAGTCGTTGCACCGAGCTGCTGGGTGCGTCCGGCCACGCGGACCGCAGCGGTCTGCCCGCTGCTCCGACGCTGCACGAACGCTAGATACGCGCCCGAGGGCGACCAGCGCGGATGGATCTGGTCGGCACGGTCTCCGTCCTCCGGCGGAACGAGGTACGATGTCTGCTCTTCGGCCGCGTTGTAGACCACGATCTGGCGATGCGTCGAGTCGTCTTCCGGAAGCAGGTCGAAGGCCAGTTCGGGCCCGGCCGGCGACCACTGCAGATGGCGCACCGTTCGGGCGTCCCCAAACAGCTTGCGGGCATCCTGCCCCCGCGGATCGCTGATGAAGAGCGTAGAGTCGGGCACGTACTCGCCCCGGTCGCGCACGTACCGCAGGTCCTGCAGCACGTAGGTCAGGAAGCGCCCGTCGGCGGAGTAGGCGAGGCGGTGTTTCTGGCGGATGTCGAGACGTGCTCGGGTGGTGCAATCGCTCGGCGCGACGAGGTAGAGGTTGTCGTCGTCCCGCACGGCGAGAGAACCGTTGGGAAGCCAGTGCAGCACCTCACGCGCGGCCCTGCATCCCACCGAGCGCACGGGGCCTTCGGGCGTGGCGAGACGGATGCCGCCCGCGCCGCGCGTTCCGTCGGAGGCCGGGGCGTAGTAGCCGAACGCCAGCGTGTCGGCCGTAGCGTGCCAGGCCAGCGAGTAGACCACGTCCGTCGTCTCCGCGTGCACCGGTTGGAGTGCGCCCGTCTCGAGATCGAGGATGGCAAGGCGCGCGGAGTCGGCCTCGTAGCTGAACGCGAGGTGGCGCCCGTCGGGCGAGACGCGAGCGGCGCCCGTGTACGCGGCCCCGGGAACGAGCGGCGTCGCGGCTTCGCTGCGCGCTTCGTGCAGAAGGATGCCCTGCTCGCGGTCAAGCAAAAAGGACAGGGCCGGACCGGCCGATGTGGTGTCTTCGGCGGAGGCAGCGACGGGGGTCTCGCGTGCCGTTCCGCACCGCATCAGGGCCAACCCCAGAACCAGAGCCAGCGTCGCGGCCAGAACGGAAGAACGGAAATGCGTCAACGGACGGAAAACTTGCATGAGTGGGGGATCCATTCAGAAGAGCCGGGCCGCGGTCGGGTTCCGCCGTGGACCCGCCCTGCCGCACACCCCCGCAAGATAATGCAGCGTCCGTACAAGGTCAGCGCTGCACGTCAATCATCACGCAATTCAAGGTCCATGTCGGCATGAGCGGTCCAGGCAGGCAGCGGTCTGCCTCCGCAGATGAGGATTCGACGGCCGCAGTGCTGCGGGCAGGAGCTGGTTTCAGGACCGGAACCGGGGTCGCGTGAGGAGCGGCGGCCTCGTCGATCCGCGCCCGCACGTCGTCGGCCGACATCCAGAGTCCGGCCGTGCTCTGTACAGAAGGGGCGGTGGAGACCGGGGCTTGCACGGCCTCCTCGGCGCCGTAGAGGAGCAGCAGTCCGCAGGTGAGCGCGAACACAACGCGTCGGGCCACCGAGTAGCCGTCGCAGGAGTGGCGAAGGTGGCGGTGAAGGGGCTGGCAGGCAAACATCGTCTCAGCAGGGAATCGAGGAACAGCGTCTCCACCGGTTCGATGTGCAACCCCCATACCAGCTGCCTGAAAAATGCGACGCGGCCCTGCTTCCGGCAAACATCCTGGTGCAGCGCCGCTCAAGAAGACGAGTGGGGCTCCCCCGTGGGTAACTATTATACGCAAGAGGGCCGATCTACGTGTCGATTCTACCCTCGCACCCTAGAGGGCTTCTTGCCCGCTCAAAAGAACGATGGCACGGGCGGAACGTCGGGCCTCCACGTCTTTGCTTCGGGAGCCATTGGCACAGCGGGCGCCTGAGCGGGCTCGGCATGCGGGCACTGAACGGTCGCCTTCTCGGCCGTGGCTTCGGATGCCGACAGTTCTTGCACGCCGTAGAGCAGAAGCATGCAGCAGGCGAGGCCCAAGACGATGCGGCGGGCAATTGTGTAGCCGCGATGGGTGTAGCGGAGCAGGGTGTGCAGCGAGTGGGTAAGCATGGTCTCCAGGGCGTTCGCGAGAAGCAACACGTACCGTCACCCGTTTATTCTGCAAGGGCTGTACCGCACGGCTCCATGTTGGGCGTCGGCGGTCACGGTTTGTGCTGACGGGCACGAAACCCGGGGTGAGCGGCCAGAGACGGCAATCTCGCCTCGCCCAGTGCCCCGGACGGCGTCGCTTGCTGGGCGACGCGGTCGGGCCTCGGTGTGCGGTTGCGCACAGACGTGTGCGCATTCGCGCAGGATTGCCATTGGAGGGGTCGGGTTGCGGGGCGACCGGTTTTCCGGTGCTCCGCCGCGGCTACTCTTCTTCGCCCGTCTCTTCGCTCTCGGCGTTGTGCAGTTCGGCAATAAGCGAGGCGAGCAGATCCGGCCGCTCCTTCGCCAGCTGGTGCACGAGCGGGCGGAACATCTCGATGTCTTCCTGCGCCACGCCGGCCTTCTGGTAGCGGGAGTCGAGCAGGTCGGTGGCGGACTGAAGTGGATCTTCGGGGAGCTCGGCCTTCTCGATGTCGATGTCGTACTCCTTCGCCATCCGGATGAGCTCGTACTCGTCCTCGTGGGTGGCGAGGACGATGGTGGTGCCCGTCTTCCCGGCGCGGGCGGTCCGCCCCGACCGGTGGATGAGGTACTCGCGATCCTGCGGCACGTCGTAAATGAAGACGTGGCTGAGCTCCGAAACGTCGATGCCGCGCGCGGCCACGTCGGTCGCTACGAGCAGGCGCAGGTCGCCTCCCCGCAGCCGGTCGATGGCTTTCTCCCGAGCATTCTGCGAGAGATCGCCCGACATCTCATCGACGTCGTACCCCCTGTTGGCGAGGTATTTCTTCAGGTAGCTCACCTCGCGCTTTGTGTTGGCGAAGATGAGCGCCGACTCGGGCTCCTCCATCTCTAGCAGCCGCTCGAGCGTCCGGTCTTTGTCCATCGGATTGACGAGGTAGTACCGGTACTTGATCTCGTCAACGCTCACCTTGTCGGTGCTGAGCGACAGGAAGCCGGGGTCGTCCAGAAACTCGCGCGCCACGGTCCGCGCCTTGGGCGGCATGGTGGCGCTGAACATGTAAGACTGGCGCTCCTCGGGCAGGTAGCTGCGGATCTCGTCCATGTCGGGATAAAACCCCATCGAGAGCATCTCGTCGGCCTCGTCCAGCACCAGCATACGGATCGTGTCGGCCTTGAAGTGGCCTTTCTTGAGGAGGTCGAGCACGCGCCCCGGCGTACCGACGACGACCTGTGCGCCGTTCTTCAGCGCCTCGATCTGCGGGCCGTAGGCGACGCCGCCGTAGATGAGTACCGTTTCGAGGTCGTTCGTCTGCGGCGTGGCGATCTTCATCTGCTCGAACTCCTCGTTGATCTGCCGCGCCAACTCGCGCGTCGGCGTGAGGATGAGCACCTGCTGCTCCTGCTTGCTCGAATCGAGCAGCTCAAAGAGGGGAAGCAGGAACGCCCCCGTCTTGCCCGATCCGGTTTGCGACTGCACGATAATGTCGCGTTCGTCGAGCATGTACGGAATGGCCTTCCGCTGGACGTCCATCAGGTCCATCCAGCCGGCGGCATACACCGCCTGTTCGATGCCTTCCGGCAGGTCGTCGATCGTCACTTCGTCGAGAGGCGGATCCGGCTCGCGGAATTCTCCGATCTCATCCCGGCGCTGCTTGCGCTGCGCCTTCGAGGTCAGGTCGATGACCTGCGTGTACGGACTATTGGTGTCGGTGGACATGAAGCAAGCTCGTCGGTTTGCAAAGGGAAACACACAGAACCCGCACGGGCGGCCGGCGACGACGGTGCGCGCTCAACCCTACAATTAAGGGCCATCGACACCGTACGCAGCCCCTGCCTGAACGATCCAGCCGCGCCGTGTTAGGACCCGACCTCCGCGTGTCGAAGCGGCGCCGGATCGGCAATCGTCATTCGAAATTCGTGGTTGCCTACATCGCCAGCCCTCCGTCCACGTGCAGAACGTGCCCGGTGATGTACTGCGCGGCGGGCGACGCGAGGAAAAGCACCGCCTCGGCCACGTCCTCCGGCGTCGCCGGCCGACCGAGCGGAACGGCATCGAGCATGGCCTCGCGGGCATCGTCGCTGAGCGCCTCGGTCATCTCGGTGTCAACGTACCCGGGGGCGACGACGTTGACTGTTACGTTGCGGCTGGCCAGTTCCTTCGCCAGGCTCTTCGAGAACCCGATGATGCCGGCCTTCGACGCGGCGTAGTTCGTCTGCCCGGGGTTGCCCATCACCCCGACGACCGACGACATGTTGACCATGGTTCCGCCGCGCTGGCGCATGAACGCCCGGTACGCGGCTTTCGCGTAGTTGAAGACGCCTTTCAGATTGACGTCCATCACCATGTCCCAGTCGTCTTCCGACATGCGGAGCATGAGGCCGTCGCGCGTGATGCCTGCGTTGTTCACGAGTATGTCGAGCCGGTCCCATGCGTCGGTGACCGCCGCGATGTGGTCCTGAGCCGTCTGCATGTCGGCCACGTTGCCCTGCAGCGACAGTGCCTCCAGGCCGCGGTCCGTCAGCCGGTCCACGAGCGCGTCGGCCTCCTCCGACGAGGAGCGGTAGGTGAACGCGATGTGCGCGCCGGTCTCGGCAAAGGCGTCCACGAGGGCGCGGCCGATGCCGCGGGTGCCGCCGGTAATCAGAACGGTTTGGTCCGAGAGGTCGATCTGCATGAGGCGAAAGGATCGTCAGGTGGGGAGGATAGTCGGAGGTAGAGGATGGGTGCGTTGGCGAACCCCGGGCCCCGGTTCGCGGGAATGGACGGGGGATCAGTTGTCCTCCCACGACCACTCGAACTGCACGCGCGGCGCCGCCGCGGGGGAAACACTCAGGCGAAGCTCGTTGATGCCGTCCAGAATGTCGCGGCCGTCCACCTTGCGCTTGAAGAAGAACATGTTGCGGCGGTAGAGGGCCGTGTTTCCGCCCGTGATGAACGCCTCGCGGAGCGGGCCGTGGTCGTCGCGCGCCGGCCGGTAGGTATTTCCTTGGTCGTCGCTGAGCCGCACTTGCGCGCCGGGCCCCGAGATGGGCGTTCCATCCGGACCGCTGAACCAGTACACGTCGATCTGCAGGGTCTGCGCGTGCTCCTGCTTGCGGTTCTCGATCATCTGCAGCGCCTTGTCCCGCGTCAGCGAGGTGACGCCGCGGTCGGCCTGGAGCGCCGCCAGCGATAGTTCCTTGCTCCAGAGCGTGGCGTAGGTGAGCGGCTGGTGCACGTTCCTGCCCGCCGTAGCGACCTGAAACGTGCTCGACCACAGCGTGTGCAGATTCTGGTAGTCCTCGTCCAACTCGAACTTGATCTGGTCGTCCTCTTCAACGATCGCCAGATGTCGCATCGAGTCGGGGTGAACCTCCACCTTGCGCTCGCTGGGCAGAAATCGCTCGGCCAGGTAACCGACGTCCGTCGAGTACACGCTGCCGCCTCCGCTGCATCCCAGCATGCCCCCGAGCAGCAGCGCTGCAGCGATCCCCAGCAGAAACGAACCCCGAGCGGGAAGTAGCTTTTCTTGGAGACGATCGATCATAGCAGCACCTCGGACGGCGGTGGCAGACGAAATGAGGCCGGAGGGAAACGCCGCAACCGCGCTGGGCTTGCGGCGCGCGGACTCCCCCGGATTGCGAAGGATACGAAGGCGATGCCTCAACGTCTGCATCGGCGCTCCGGATGCAGGGGTACGCGCATCCCCTCCCCCTCCGTTTCTTCCGGTCCCGGGCTGCCCGGCAGGCGGAGGCGACGAGGCCTCCAGAGGCGACGAGGCCTACGTGTCGAGAAGCGCCTCAATCTCGTCGCGCGTGCCGGTGCCGAGTGTGTCGGCGTCCCGCCCCAGGGTGCGCCGCACGAGTCCCTGCAGAACGCGCCCGGCGCCAATCTCCACGAACCGGGTCGCCCCGTCCTCGTCCATGCGGCGCAGGGTTTGCGACCAGCGCACCGGCGACGAAAGCTGCGCCAGCAGCTGCTCGCGGATCTCGTCCGGATCCGTCGAGGGCGCGGCGGTAACGTTGAGATAGACCGGACATGCGGGCGTCTGGATGGACACCGACGACAGGGCTTCGGCGAGTCCGTCGTAGGCGTAATCCATCAAGGGGGAGTGAAAGGCGCCGCTCACCGGCAGCGGCACGGTCCGGCCCTTGATGCGCCCGGTGGCCGTCTCGACCGCCCCCACGTCGCCCGATACCACAACCTGTCCGGGTGCGTTGAAGTTGGCCGGTTGCACGACCCCCTCTTCCTGGGCCGACACCGCCTCGCAAACGGCACTGATCTCCTCGTCGTCGGCCCCCACGACGGCGGCCATGGCGCCCGGTCGCTTCTCCCCGGCGGCGGCCATTAGCTCGCCGCGGCGGCGCACGAGACGAAGTCCGTCGCGGAACGATAGCGCGCCGACGGCCGCCAGGGCACTGTACTCGCCCAGGCTGTGACCCGCCGCCATGTCGGGCTGGATGCCGTGCGCCTCCAGGACAGCCATCGCCGCAAGGCTGTGCACGTACAGCGCCGGCTGCGTGACCTCCGTCTGCTTTAGGGCCTCCTCGGGGTCGGGGATGCTCTGGTCGGTGCCAAACATCAGGGCGAGGAGGTCCACGTCGAGCAGGTCGTTGGCCGCTTCGAAGCGCTCCCGGGCCTCGGGGTACTGCTCAAACAGCGTGTATCCCATGCCGACCGACTGCGAGCCTTGACCGGGAAAAAGAAACGCGGTAGCCATGTCAGTTTTGAGGTGTGAATGGTGAGATCCGAACGATGCACGCCGGACGGCAGGGCGGCGCGCCCGTCTCCAAACACGCGTCCGCGGCATCCGCAGAGTCGGCGCCCGCCGCCTCCTCGGCAATGGACGGCGCGCCCGTCATCCGTCGTAGGCCCACGTCAGGTACGAGGCGCCCCACGTGAAGCCGCCGCCGAAGGCGGTGAGGATGACCGCGTCGCCCGCCCGCAGGTCGTCCTCCCAGTCGTGCAGGCACAGCGGAATGGTGGCCGCGGTGGTGTTTCCGTACCGGTCGATGTTCATCATTACCTTCTCGTCGGCCAGGCCCATGCGCTGCGCGGTGGCGTCGATGATTCGCTTGTTGGCCTGGTGGGGAACGAGATACTGCACGTCGTCTGCCTTCAGATCGTTGCGGTCCATGACCTCCACGCACGCACCGGCCATGCGCGTCACGGCGAACTTGAAGACCTGGCGCCCCTCCTGGTGCAGGTAGTGCATCTTGGCATCGACGGTTTCGTGGGTGGGCGGGTTGAGGCTGCCCCCGCCTTTCATGCACAGCAGGTCGGCGTGCTCACCGTCGACGTGGTGCACGGTGTCGATGAGGCCGTGCTCGTCGCTTGGCTCCAGCAGCACCGCGCCCGCTCCATCGCCAAAGAGAATGCAGGTGGAGCGGTCGCTGTAGTCGGTGATGGAACTCATGGTATCGGCCCCGATGACGAGGACCGTCTCCGCCTGTCCGCTTTCGATGTACTGCGCGCCGGTCGTCAGCCCGAAGAGAAAGCCGCTGCAGGCAGCCGAGAAGTCGAATCCCCAGGCCGAATCGGCGCCGATGTTGTTCTGGACGAGACACGCGGTGGCCGGAAAAAACATGTCCGGCGTCACCGTCGCCACGAGAATGATGTCGATCTCCGACGGATCGAGGTCGCGCTTCTCGAGCACTTCTTTGGCCGCCTCGGTGGCCATGTAGGCCGTGGCTTTGTCGTCGTCCTTCAGGATGCGTCGCTCGCGGATGCCGGTGCGCGTGCGAATCCACTCGTCGTTGGTGTCGACCATCTGCTCCAGGTCCTCGTTGGTCAGCCGGTGCTCGGGCAGAAAGTGGCCGACGGCGGTGATGGCCGCTCGGCGCGGTGCGACGGACTCGGGGGCAGGCATAGTGCTCAGGAATGGCAAGGAATGCACGGGGGAACGCGGGCGAAGCGGGCACACGCCACGGCGTCAGGCGGAGTCGGCGGCGAATGCGTCCGTGAGGGCGCGCGTGACGTTCTTGTCGGCCACGTCGATGGCGGAGTGAATCAGCTGGGCGATGGCCTCGGGCGAGGAGCTGCCATGTCCGACCATTACGGTTCCGTTCACGCCGAGCAGCGGGGCGCCGCCCCGGCCTTCCGGATCGAACCCTTTGCGGACTTCACTCAGAACGCCGGACACCAGCTTCTTCTCTTCCGGACTCAGGCCCTGCCGCTCCATCTCCTGCCGTGTCATCTCCGACAGCACGGTGGTCATGGTTTCGCCGAACTTCAGCATGATGTTGCCGACAAAGCCGTCGCAGATGATAATATCGGACGCATAGAAAAGCAGATCGCTGCCCTCCACGTTGCCCTTGAAGTGGATGTCGTCGGTGTCCTTCAGCTGGTCGTGGGCGGCCTTCACCTGCTCGTTGCCCTTACCGGGCTCTTCGCCGATGTTGAGCAGCCCGACCGACGGCGCGTCGTTGTCGTGCACATGGCGGAGGTAAACGGTGCCCATCCGGGCAAACTGCACAAGGTGGGACGGCTTGCAGTCGACGTTCGACCCGATGTCGAGGACGATGGAGGCGCCCTTCAAGGTGGGGAAGTAGCCGACAATTGAGGGGCGCGCGATGCCGGGGATGCGTCCGAGAATGAACATGGAGGCGGCCATCACCGCACCGGTGTTTCCGGCGCTGATGAAGGCGTCGGCGTCGCCCTGCTCGTGCGCCGCAAGACCGCGATGGATGGACGAGCCTTGCTTGGTTTTTACAGCCGAGGCGGGCGCGTCGCTCATCCCGATGACGTCGGGCGCGTGCTGAACATGGATTGGCAGATCCTGGGCCTCGGGATGTGCGGTGAGGGACGCGCGAACCGGGTCTTCCTGCCCAAAGAGAACAATATCGACCGTACCGCCCGCGTCGCGGGCCGCGCGGATGGCTCCCTCAACGATCGCGTTCGGGGCATCGTCTCCTCCCATCGCGTCCACTGCAATGCACGTTGCCATACAAGCCGTCGGATGTGTGAGCAAAAACGAGATCGGTGGCTTCGCCCCTGCGGCGCGTAGCCCCCCAACATAGGAGGGGCGGGCGGAAATCTCTGCGCGCTGCCGGCGCCAAGGTACGAAGAGCCGACAAAGAAATGCACGCCCCGTCCCGAAACCGCACGATGGCTTCGGAAGGACGTGCATGGATGAGTCGGTCGCCGAATCGGGAAGGAACCGTCCCGAACCCGGGGCGAAACGGCGTTGTGTGTGTGGCCGGAAGGGCTACATCAGGAAGTCTTCGCTCGGCTCGATCATCTGGCGTCCGCGATAATGCCCGCAGTGCTTGCAGGCGCGGTGCATCACCTTCGGATTGCCGCAGTTGTTGCACTCCATAAGCTGCGGAGGCTCCAGCTCGTTGTAGTACTTCGAGCGGCGCTTGCGGGTGCGGGATTTCGAATGTCGTCTCTTCGGTACAGCCATGGTCTCGGCAGATCAGTGGAAAACAAAATGGAGCAGAGCGGGCGGCCCTCGGAACCGACCAAATGCATCCGACGGCGGGAAGCCAGAAGAACGAGACCGCGCGTCCGCGCCTTTTGTTCGCGGAGACGCCGCCTTTTCGCCCGAAATTAAATCAACTCTCGGACGATCCGTTGTTGTCTTTCAGTTGCTGGAGTTTGCGCCAGCGCGGATCGACCGGCTCGTCCGTGTCCGTATCCTCGTCCTCGGGCGGGGCTCCGTAGGTCGTCTGGATCGCCTCGTTCTCGGCGCCCGGCGCGATGCGGCGCTGCGGAATCGCGAGCTTGATGGTGTCGCGAACGATGTCGGTCACGTCGACCTCCTTGTCGGTCGGATCGAGTGGCCGGACCTCGTCGTAGTTGTCGTTCTCGGTGCCCATCATCGACTCCGGCCCAAAAAGCACGCTGTAGGTGCCTTCTAACGGCTGGTCGTAGGTCCTCAGCGTCCGGTCGCAGGTCAGTTCGGCCGTGGCGGTCACTCGCAGGTGCACCAGAATGCGGTCGCGGTGCGCCTGCAGGGTGGCCTCAACGTGCACATCTTTGAACGTATCGGGCTCCAGGCCGGCCTCGTCGGCCGATGGATCCAGCTCAACGTGGTGCACCCCCGACGTGAAGGGAGTGATGTCGATCGTCAGCATAAAGCGTCGAAGTCTCGTCGTGGACCCAAAGAAGCTCGCGGAAGGATCCGTTCGGAACCGGCGCAACCGATCGGCATCGCCCGATCGGTCGCTGGCCCCGAGGCAGAACGATCCAAAGGACCCGCCCCCTGTGCAGTTCCGTTCCTGGGACGTGCCGCAGAGCAATCGGCCCTGCCCGCTGACGACTTCCCCCGCCCTCAAGGCGGCATGCCGTGGACGCCCACGACCTCGCTGACCCGTACCCCCCTGAAACAGCCCGTCGAGGCGAAGCAACAGAGTTGCCGCCCATCGACCTGCGCTTCGACGAGCCTATGCCCTGCAGTCCGTCGTCGCTGCCGGGCGTCGCCGCCGCCGCGCGGCCAGGATGCGGGGCCTTCATGAAATCAGGGCCAGAGATCTTGACGTTGCCAGGGTCGATCATTATCGTTGTCCAACCCGAGAATCGGTGGACGAGGCGCGCTCATGCGCCGACCGGTTCCACGATGGGTTTTAGGATCGCGCCGGGGGGCGATCTCACACGGTCTACGGCCACAGCCGGGCGATTTTCACCCGTGCCCGCCGCCTGTGAGTAACGTGTGGAAAACGTGTGCTGTCTCTCTGCACCGTCGCTTTCTCGGAGGACTTGTGCCTACCTTAAGAGCGGCAGGCGGTCGGAGGGCATTCTATATTTTCTCCAAGTCCTTGATTATCCGAAGGATATCTTCTTGTTGAAATCCTGTGGATATCTTGTGGATAATGTGCGTATCAAGGACCGGTTGTCCGATCTCGGGTGCTGCTTCCCGGCCGCTGTGGATAACTCCGTGGACAGAACGGTGCGCCGTGCCCGCGCCTTAGGGTGAAAACGGACCCGTCCACGGTCCCCGATCGGTGCGCGCGGACTCTCCTCCGTACTGCTGCGGCATGCTCCAACCCGGAGGCGGCTGCCGTACCGCGGCGCGTTCTTCGGGCTGTATGATGACCGCCGACGTGAAGGGGTGGCGTCGGTTTTGCTTCCCGCTTGTTTCTGCTCATTCTGCCCCGGCGTACGGCGCCGGCTGGCAGGCGTGTCTGTGTTTTGGATATGGATCGCTCTGCTGAGGACGTTTGGAACGAGTGTCTCTCGATCATCCGGGAGAACGTCAACAGCCAGAGCTATAAGACGTGGTTCGGTCCCCTCCAGGCCCAGTCGCTGGAAACGGAGGACGACATCCAGAAGCTGACCATCCAACTTCCCAGCCGCTTCCACTACGAGTGGCTGGAAGACCACTACTTCTCGCTGCTTCGCAAGGCCATCACGAGCGTGCTCGGGTCCAACGGCCGCCTGTTTTACGACGTGGTGGCCGAGCAGTCCGATCTGGAGGACCTCGACGCGCCTCCCTCCCGCGCTTCCTCCAGCGCGCAGCAGGAAGACCCGGGGCCCTCGGCCTCGACCGACGAGGAGTCTTCCGAGCGCCCGTCTTCTCCCCCCGGCAACCGGGGTCCGTCGACGGGGTCGCGCTCGCAGAACCGGCCGCCGCCCGGTCGACAGGCCCAGGGGGCCCGGGCCACCGGGCGTCAGCAGCAGGGCGGCTCGGCCTCAGCGCGCAACCGGCAGACATCCTCTGGCGGCAACGCGGCCCCGTCGTCCGACGGCGACGCGTCGCAGGACCCTCCGGTGCAGAATCCCTTCGCGATTCCGGGAATTCAGAAGACGGAAATCGATAGCAAGCTCAACGACGGCTATACCTTCGAGCGCTTCATCGAGGGCGACTGCAACCGGCTGGCCCGCAGTGCGGCGTGGGCCATCGCGCAGGAACCCGGCGGCACCAGCTTTAATCCTTTTCTCGTTTACGGCGGCGTGGGCCTCGGGAAGACCCACCTGATTCAGGCCGTCGGCAACTACGCCGACGCGCAGGACAACGTTGACAAGGTGCTGTACGTCTCCAGCGAGCGCTTCACCACCGAGTTTGTGCAGTCGATCCAGCGGAACCGCATCGGGGAGTTCTCGATGTTCTACCGCCAGATCGATTTGCTCATCGTGGACGACGTTCAGTTTTTCAGCGGCAAGGAAAAGACGCAGGAAGAGTTCTTCCACATTTTCAACGCACTGCATCAGAGCGGCAAGCAAATCGTCCTCTCGGCCGATCGGCCGCCGCGCGAGATTGAAGGCATTGAAGAGCGCCTGCTGTCCCGCTTCCAGTGGGGCCTCTCGGCCGACGTACAGCCGCCCGGCCTCGAAACACGCATCGCCATTCTGCAGCGCAAAGCCGAGGACGACGGCGTGGACCTCGATCAGGACGTGATCGAGTTCATGGCGCACAACATCAAGAGCAACATCCGCGAGCTGGAAGGAGCGCTCGTCCGCCTCCTGGCCCACTCGTCGCTGCACCAGCGCGAGCTGAACCTCCAGCTTGCCAAAGACGTCTTGCGCGATCTCGTCGAAGACCAGCAGGTCAACCTTACGATCGAGGAGATCCAGCGCATCGTATGCGAGTACCTCGACATCGAGGAAGACCTGGTGCGGGCCAAGACGCGCAAGCGCGAGGTGGTGCGCGCTCGGCAGATCGCCATGTACTACAGCAAGCAGCTCACCCAGCACTCCCTGAAGACCATTGGGCTCCACTTCGGAGGGCGCGACCACTCGACCGTGATCCACGCCAACAACACGGTGGAAGATCAGATGGAGACCGACGCCCAGTTTCGCAGCATGGTTGAGGAGATCGGGCGCAAGATTGAGCTGCGGGCGCGGTGAGGACCGGTCTCTGGACGGGTCGGAAGCGCAGCCTCCCCGCTCCGGATGGATCCCCGCCGGCAGCAGCACCGTATACTGCGTTCCGCTTTTCCTCGTCACGTCGAACCTCTTCGCCGACCGACACCGCCATGAAATTCACCGCCTCCAGTGCCGACCTCCTCGATGCGCTCAACACCGTGAAGGGCGCCGTGCCGTCGAAGAGCACCATGCCCATTCTGGAGTGCATTCTCTTCGAGCAGGACGGCGACAATCTACGACTCAGCGCGACGGACCTGGAGATTTCCATTGTTCGGACGCTGCCGGTGCAGTTCGAAACCAACGGCACGCCGGAAAGCCAGGCCGTTGCGGTGCCGTCGAAGCGGCTGCTCGACACGCTCCGTGCGCTGCCCGATCTGCCGATCACCTTCACCGCCGACAGCGACTTCGAGATCCGCATGGAGACCGATCAGGGCCACTACAAGATGGTGGGCCACGACGGGGCCGACTACCCGGAGCTGCCGGAACTGGAGGGCACGAACGAGGTCACGACGGAAGGACATCTGCTCAGCGAGTCCATCGACAAAACCGCCTTCGCCGTGAGCCAGGACGCCCTCCGCCCCGCGATGATGGGTGTCTACTTTCAGGTCGGCGAGGCGACCACCCGGGTGGTCGCCACCGACGGGCATCGCCTGGTGCGTCTCGGTGTGCCGGGCCTGACGGCCGCAGAACCGGTCGACTTCATCGTTCCGGAAAAGGCCACGAAGCTAGCCGGCAAGATTGTGGAGGACGACGAGATGTGCACCATCGCGATCGACGAGGGACACGTCAGCTTCGACTTCGGCAACGCCCGCGTTCTCGCGCGGCTCATCGACGAGAAGTATCCCAACTACGAGGCCGTCATCCCGGACGAGAACGACCGGATGCTCACCGTCAACCGCGAGGACATGCTCAACGCCGTCAAACGCGTCGGCCTGTATTCCTCCAGCATGACCAACCAGATTCGCCTTTCCATCGCCAGCGACGCGGTGACCATCTCGGCGGAGGACGTCGAGCGCTCCAGCGAGGCCGAAGAGGTCGTGCACTGCGACTACGACAGCGAAGACATGGAAATCGGCTTCAACTCCGAGTACCTGACGGAGGTGCTCAGCAACGTGACGTGCGAGGAGGTCGTCTTCGAGCTCAGTTCTCCCAACCGGGCCGGCATCGTCGTTCCGCAGGAGCAGCCGGAGGGCGAAGAGATCCTCATGCTCATCATGCCGGTCATGCTGAACACGTACGCGTAACGGAGGCACGCGCAGTGCCTGTCCTGCAATCCTGCAGGGTGCGGTGGCAGGTTGCGCCGGCGGATGAGGACGCGGAAGCTGCGGGGATGTGTCTTTTTGACGACACGCCCGCCTGTTGACGGCGCGGTCGCCGGCCCGCTCTTCGCGATCCTGACGCAGGAGGTGAAGGCGTCACCGGGGCGCGACATCCTGCTGAAGCTCCTTCAGGATGGTATAGGCTTCCTCGGCGCGCCGCCCCTCCAACTGGACCACCGCTTTTAGATTGCGCCGCGCTTGCTCAACGTCTCCCTGAGCCAGTTGGACGTTCCCGAGGTAATAGAGCGCCTCCAGCTGGATAAAAGAGCCGTTGTCAGACCGTTCGATCACGGTACGAAGCAACTCTTCGGAGCGACCGAGCTTGTCGGCGTCGTAGTGGGGAAAGAGCCCGAAGGTTGATTCTCGGGCTCCATCGAGCGTGCGGAGGGCCATCAGGTACGTCTGATCGACCGAGATGGAGCCGGGATCCGGTGCCACGCTCCGCGTTCGCACCTGGTAGCTGTCAAGCACGTCTTGGTTGACATTGACCGAGGCAAGCCGATCCAGCGGATCCTGCGCGAGCCGGCTGCCTACGTAGAGCGCCCCGTAGGCCACGGTGAGAAGTGCAACGGTCGCCAATGCCCACCGGCTTGCCGCCGATGTCACCCAGGACGACACACGCTCCCCGGTCGTGTGCGAGCCGGTCGTGCGCGAGGGCGCAGCCGGCTTTCGGTCTGCAGGGGATGACGCCGGCGCCTTCGCGTCGTCCGAGTCTCCAGACGTCGTTTGTGCATCGGCGTCGCGCAGGGCGGCGTGCCCTGTCAGCTCCTCGAAATGCGACTGCGGGTCGAACGCCGCGTCGAGCGCTTCCAGGTGAGAGCGGATGCGCGCATGCTGTGCCCGAAGATCCGCGTCGGTTTCCATTCGGGCCTCCAGACGCGAAAAAGCGTCGCGCAGCGAAGACGGCAAGGCATCGGGATACAACTGCTGGGCCATAACGTGCGTGGCCAGCACTTCGTCTCCCGGCGGAAAAGCGCCAACGCGCCGTGCATCCCGGGCCAGTCTCTCCAGTTCCTTCACATCGCGGAGAAGTGACTCCCACTCCGGATGCTCATCAACATACACCTCTACTTTCTCCTTTTCATCGGAAGAAAGATGCGGATACGCCAAGATATGCTCTTGAGGAGATTTCATAGAGACGTATGTGACGATCCGACGAGACAGGTATGCACTGCGCTCACGCCAAAAAGTAGTTGTGCTCTATAGATGGTTGACAAACAGAATACATAACGCCCACCACGCAATCTTTACATTTTCCGCCACTGCATCAGAGTAACGAGGGCATCGTCATCACGCAGACGCTTTACAATCTTGTGTTTGTAGGCCCGCACCGTCGAGACCGGCTTGTCGATCTTCTCGCTGATCTCCACGAAGGTGCGCTCCTCCAGGAAGTACAGGCGGGCAGGTTCCTGCAGGTAATCGGGAAGTCGATCGATGGCGTTGGCCACCACCTGACGGGTAAATCCAAGGTCGTTGTACGACCGAGAGGGATCTGCGGGAGGCAACCGCGGACCATCGTCGGCGTGGATGGAAGCCTTCTCAAATCCGTCCCGCACGTGGTTCAGAAAAACGCGCTTGCAGACGACGCTCACCCAGTGCGCGTAGCGGTTGGGTTCACGGAGGCCAGGCCGTTTTTCATTCACGCGCTCGTAGGCTTTCGTCACCAGAGCGTCGACGTCGGAGGCGCCGCGAATCTCGTCCTGGACCGACTTGACGTAGAAGTAGCGGACGACGTAGCAGTACGTCCAGATGTCAACAATCCGCTTGTCGTGGGAGGCTTCGTTCTCGGTCCACCGTTCGAAGACCGTGTTTGCGGCCTCAACATCCGCCAGTTCGAAGGGCAATTGATCAACAAGAGAACGAAGACGCGGGGGGAGAGACATGAAGCCGGATCCACACGAATAACTGTTGGACGGGCCCTGTGCACGGGCATGTGCAGAGAGTAATATATGCGGTGCATGGTTTTTCTTCCAGTGAATGCCTGGACCGCCTCCGCTGGGGCCGGACGCGATCCTTCAAGATTACAGGAATACCGCTCCCCGGCGAAAACCTGCACCTTCGGCACACGTGACAGACAGCCTGCTGTTTTGGACCGAGCCACGACCGAATACGATGGATACCCAGAGCTTTAAGACCTATAGCGCCACGCCGGACGACATTGAGCGGGACTGGCATGTGGTGGACGCCACCAACCTGCCGGTGGGGCGCTTGGCGTCTCGCATCGCCCACGTCCTGCGCGGCAAGCACAAACCCATGTACACGCCCCACATGGATACCGGCGACTTCGTGATCGTTACGAACGCCGAGAAGGTGCGCCTCACGGGACAGAAGGACTTCCAGAAAATCTATCGCACCTACAGCGGCTATCCGGGCGGCGAAAAGACAAAATCCGCGGATGAGGTGCGCGAGGAGCATCCCGAACGCCTCATTGAGCACGCCGTGAAGGGCATGCTCCCCAGCGGAACGCTCGGCCGTGAGATGTTCAAGAAGCTGAAGGTCTACGCCGGGGCCGAGCACCCGCACCAGGCGCAGCAGCCCGAACCGCTCGACGTGCAGGTGTGACGCTGAAGTCCAGGTGTGACGCTGAAGTCGGGGCTGATAAGTCGGGGCTGAGTACTGTCTACCCAGGACCCCGAGTGACGGGTGGCCCGTCCTCCGATACCGGCGGGACGCCTGCCGGCTGGAGAGAGCCGTTCGGGCACTCAACGGTCGCCCGATGGATGGACGACCGATGGCCCCGGGCCGTCCCCCGCGGCGTCTCTTCGTACGAACCTCCCTGTTCAACAACCGCTTTCTTCCCATGGCATCGATAACCCAGTATCAGGCCGTTGGGCGCCGGAAGACCTCCACGGCGCGAGTGTACCTGCGTCCGGGTGACGGCACCACGTTCGAGATCAACGGACGGGACGCCGCAGAGTATTTCCCGGTTGCCTGGCGCCGCCGCACGCTCGATCAGCCCTTTGTTGTCACCGATCAGGTCGGCAGCTTCAACGTGAAGGTCAACGCCTCAGGCGGGGGCCTCACCGGCCAGGCCGAGGCCATCCGCCTGGGCATTGCGCGCGCGCTCGTCGAGTTCGACGAGGAACTGCGCGGCCCGCTTCGCGACGCCGGCTTCCTGACCCGCGACGACCGCATGGTCGAGCGCAAGAAGTACGGCCAGCCCAAGGCGCGCAAGAAGAGCCAGTACAGCAAGCGGTAAGCACACTTCGAAACGGACGTGCTGGTGGACCGGGGCAACTTCCCCGTCCGCTATTTCCCCGTTTCACACCCAAAAAAATCATACGGCCCGATGCGACGGTGGGTTGATTGCGCTTCTACGCGTGATTTCGCCGCGCAGATGACGGTCGTAGTCGCATAAACCCAACGACTTCCCCTCCCTCTCTACAGATTATGGCAGACGAACCCACGCCGAAGACCGAAGACGACGCCGAGACGTCCGACGAATCCACCGACGCGCCTGCGGCCCCTGACGAACAGGCCGAAACCACCGACGACGCCACTGAGCAGAGCGGCAACGCCGACGCTGAGGCGACCGACGATGAGGCGACCGACGATGAGGCGACCGACGATGAGGCGACCGACGATGAGGCCGCCGACGATGCCGCGACCGATGAAGAAGCGGCTGCCACCGAGGCCACCGAAGAGACCAGCGCCGAAGAGACCAGTGGCGATGCGGATGCATCGGACGCCGACCCCTCGCCCGCCGACGAAGCAGCGAAGACCGAGGCCCCCGACGAGACGAACGGAAAGGCCGACAAGGAGAAGGAAGAGGCGTCTCACCGCGTCACCATCGAGGAACTCTTGAAGGCCGGCACGCACTTCGGGCACCTCACGAGCCGGTGGAGTCCGCGCATGGAGAAATACATCTTCATGGAGCGGAACAACATCCACATCATCGACCTGATGCAAACGCAGGTCATGCTCGACCGTGCGGCCGACGCGGCCAAGCGGTTTGCCCGTCGCGGCACGAAGATTCTCTTTGCCGGCACCAAAAAACAGGCGCAGGAGATCGTCCGCGAGCACGCCGAGTCGTGCGGCATGCCGCACATGGTGGAGCGCTGGATGGGCGGCACGATGACCAACTTCCAGACGATCCGCCGCTCGATCCGCCGCATGGAAGAGATCGAACGCATGGAGCGTGACGGCACGCTCGACAAGCTCAAGAAGAAGGAGAAGCTCATGCGGCTCCGCGAACACGAAAAGCTGGAGAACACGCTCGGCGGCATCCGCGAACTGGCCAACCTGCCCGGGGCCATCTACATCGTCGACGTGGAGCGCGAAGACATCGCCGTCAGCGAGGCGCAGAAGCTGGGCATTCCCATCATCGCCATGGTGGACACCAACGGCGACCCTGGCGACATCGACTACCCGATTCCGGCCAACGATGACGCGCTCAGCTCCATCGAGCTCGTGACCTCCACCATCACCGAGGCCATCCAAGAGGGCCTCCACGAGCGCAAGATGAAGAAGGAGGCGAAGAAGAAGCAGAACGCCTAGCGGCAGTTCAGGCCGGGCCTTGCAAGGGTCCGGCCTTTTTTCCGTCCCCTCCCCCGAATTATTCAGCACCGAGCCCGAACTGTAGACCCATGAGCATTTCTGCCCAAGACGTAAAGAAGCTGCGCGACGCCACCGGCGTCGGCATGATGGATTGCAAGAACGCCCTGCAGGAAGCCGACGGCGACTTTGACGAGGCCGTAGACATCCTGCGCAAGAAAGGCCAGAAGGTGGCAGCCAAGCGCGCCGAGAAGGAGGCCGATGAGGGCCTCGTCGTCACCGCGATCTCCGACGACGGCTCGGTGGGCGCCATCGTCGAGGTCAACTGCGAAACCGATTTCGTGGCGCGAAACGACGATTTCCGCTCCTTCGCCGAAACGGTGGCCGGGACGGTCCTGGCCGAGCGGCCCGAAGACCTCGACGCGCTGGAGGCCCTCCCGTACAACGACGAAGCCACCATCGAGGAAGAACTCGCGGCCATCACCGGGCGCATCGGGGAGAAGATTGCCATTCGCCGCTTTAACATTCTGGAGAGCGACGACGGACAGATCATCTCGTACGTGCACCCGGGCTCGAAGCTGGGCGTCCTCGTCGAGGTCACCGGCGACGGCGATGTCGAAGAGGCCGGACGCGACGTGGCCATGCAGGTCGCAGCGCTCGACCCCATTTCCGTTCGCCGCGAGGAGGTGCCCGAGGAGGTGCAGGAAAAGGAGAAGGAGATTGCCCGCGAGGCGGCCATCAGCGAAGGCAAGCCCGAGCACGTCCTCGACCAGATCGTCAACGGCAAGCTGGAGCGCTTCTTCGAAGACAACGTGCTTCTGGAGCAGGCCTTCGTGAAGGACTCCTCGCAGTCCGTGCAAGAGATGCTGGAGGACGCCGGCATCTCGGTGGAGCAGTTCACGCGCTACGCTCTCGGCGACTGATGCTCCGCGTTTCCCGCGCGACGCCCCGGCCTCCCAACTCCTGCGATGGACGACGAGCGGACGATGACCGCGACCTCCGAAGATGAACGCGTTACGGCGGGCGAACCGAGCCCCGACCTCACGTACCGGCGTGTGCTGGTCAAGCTCAGCGGCGAAGCCTTGCTGGGTGCCGACCGCTCCTTCGGGATCGACGAAGACGTGCTGCGCGCCTACGCCGACGAGGTCCGCGCCGCCGTCGAACTCGGGGCCGAAATTGCCATCGTCATCGGCGGTGGCAACATCTTTCGCGGCGTGCAGAACGCCATGAAGGGCATGACGCGCGCGCACGCCGACTACATGGGCATGCTGGCGACGATGATCAACGCCATGGCCCTGCAGGACGCCCTGGAGCAGGTGGACCTGCAAACGCGCCTGCAGTCGAGCATCAAGATGGAAGAGATCGCCGAGCCGTTCATCCGCCGGCGAGCCATTCGGCATCTCGAGAAGGGGCGCGTCGTGATCTTCGGCGCGGGCACAGGCAACCCGTACTTCACGACCGATACGGCCGCCGCCCTCCGCGGCCTGGAGATCGACGCCGAGGTCATCCTCAAGGGCACGCGCGTCGACGGCGTCTTTACGGACGACCCCGAGGAAACCCCGGACGCCCGGCGCTTCCAGTCCATCTACGGGCAGGAGGTGATCCATCGCAATCTGCGCGTGATGGACATGACGGCATTCACCCTCTGCCAGGAGTCGAAAATGCCGATCCGGGTGTTTAACATGGGTAGCGAGGGAAATCTGCGCCGTGTGCTCTGCGGAGAAGAAACCGTGGGCACGCATGTTCATTGGGACGAGGCAGACACCGTCGTGGAGTACGCCGACGACTGAGCGGTCCCCATTTCCACCCCGCCGTTTCCAACCAAATCCGCAAGACGATGTCCGACGATCCCATTCAAGACATTTTGGACGATGCCGAGGAGCGCATGGAAGAATCGGTGTCGTACCTGCGCTCAGAGCTCAAGTCCATCCGCGCCGGGCGGGCCACGCCGGCGATGCTCGACAACGTGAAGGTCGACTACTACGGCAGCCAGACCCCCCTGAACCAGGTGGCCAGCGTAAGTGCGCCGCAGCCCGACCTGCTGGTCGTCCAGCCGTTTGACCGGAGCGTGATCGAGGACATCGAGCGGGGCATCATGAAGGCCGACCTTGGCCTCAACCCGAACAACGACGGCGAGAAGATCCGCGTCCCCGTGCCGCCGCTCTCGCAGGAGCGCCGCGAGGAGCTGGCCGACACGGTGAGGGAAAAGTCCGAAAACGCCCGGATCTCGATCCGCAACATCCGGCGCGATGTCAAGGACGAGATCCAGCAGTCCGTCAAAGAGCACAACTTCTCCGAAGACGTGCTTTACGGCGCCGAAGAGGACCTGCAGGAGGTCACCGACGAATACACGGCCAAGGTGGACCAGCTGCAGGAGAATAAGCAGGAGGAGCTGATGCAGGTGTAGACATTTTTGTGAGGCGGATGTCGAATTTCGAATGCGCGGGCGAAACGGCGGATCCTCGCCGCTCTGTCCTCCATTCGAGACTCGACGTTCGCCCTGGTCCGGAGGGGTGCCCGAGCGGTCGAAGGGGCTCGCCTGGAAAGCGAGTGTGCCGCCATGCGGTACCGGGGGTTCGAATCCCTCCCCCTCCGCAGTACATCCGTTTCACGGGCCGAGTCGCCACGCCGGGGGCTCGGCTCTTTTGCGTTGCGACGAGGCCGACGTGCCGGCCCCCCTTGTCCCGCCTGTCCATCGGCGCGCTCCCTACGATCCCTAACGAATCACGACTGCAGCCATGATCGCAAGCATGACCGGCTTCGGGCAGGGCACAGCCACCCGGGACGAGGCCACGGCCCGGGTCGAACTCCGCTCCGTCAACAAGCGCCACATCGATATCTCGATCCGGGCCGACGCGCTGCCGGCCGACCTAGAGGCGCGCATCGAGTCGCGTCTTAAGGACGCCTTTGAGCGGGGCCGGCTCACCGTGTCGATCACGGTGAATGCACCTCAGCAGGAAGCGCTCGACATTGAGGTCGACACGCAGGCGGCCCTCGCATACCGCGACCTGTTGGACCGACTGCGGACCGCCGCCCAGATCCAGGAACCGGTGCGCCTTAACCACCTCCTGGCCTTCGAGGACGAGGTCTTTGCCGCTGCTGAAGCCACCGAACCCGAACTGAGCGAACCCACGGAAGAGGCCGTCCTCGGCGCTCTCGATGCCGCCATCGCCGCGCTGCGCTCCATGCGCCAGCAGGAAGGAGCCGCGTTGCGCACCGATCTCCTGGAGCGCATCGATGCCATCGAGACGCACCTGGACGCCGTCGTCGAGCGGGCCCCTACCCGCGTCGAAGAGCGGCAGGCGCGCCTGCAAGAGCGCCTCACCGAACTGGTGGACAGCGACCGCATCGACCCCGACCGCCTCGAAACCGAACTCGCCATCGTAGCCGACAAGCTCGACGTGACCGAAGAATGCGTGCGGCTCCGCTCGCACCTCAACATGTTCCGCGAGGCCTGCAACGACGAGGAGCCAACGGGCCGCCGCCTCAAGTTCATCACGCAGGAGATCCACCGCGAGGTGAACACCATCGGCGCGAAGGCCAACGACGAGACCATCTCCCGCCATGGCGTGCAGATGAAGGAGGAGGTCGAGAAAATCCGCGAGCAGATTCGCAACGTGGAGTAAGCGCGGATTCGCCGTTCAGGGCTCGGTGAACGTGGCCCCGCCGTGCACGACGCTCAGAACACCTCGTACGCTCAGAACACCTCGTTCAGCCGGAGCTGGGCGCCGACCGAGATGGTAAACCGCTGGTAGTCGTACCCCACGTCGCCGCCGAGCGGCACGGCCAGGCTCGATTGCACGCCGAACACGATGGGATCCGGTCCCGCCCGGATGGTGAGGGCCGGCTCCCAGAAGAGGTGGCCCCGGTCTTCGGCCCGTGCACCGTTGGCCTCGAACGCCGAAAAGCGAACGTGCGACAGGCGGGACGCATGAGCCACCTGCAGCGCTCCCCGGTCGAAGAACACGCCGGGCTGGACGAAGAACCGGTGGTAATCGCCCTCGGCGCTCTCTTCGTGCCCCCCGGTGCGCTCGTGGTGGGTGACGACTTCGGCCCACCCTCGCCCGTAGCCCGCATGAACCACGCCGTGGAAGCCCGACGGCCCGTGAAGCGACCGCTGGTACCCGACGCCAACCTCACCGAACCGATGGCGCCGGCGGTCGTCGGGCACCTCAGCGCAGTCGGCCCCGATGGGCGCGCTGCACCGCGACTGCTCGGCCTCGCCCTGCGCATACCCGCCGATGACGCTCACCCGATCGGTGAGGGCCGCGGCGGCGTGCGCATCCAGGCCGCTCGTCGTGGCAAACCCCCCCACCTGAACGGCTCCGCCCTCGCGCAGCATCGGCGTATGCACCGTTGTCGGATGGTACACCGGCGCACAGCCGCCCCCGAGCGCACACGCCGCGATCAGCACGACGAGAAGCGCCGCGCCCCCGGTCAGCGAGGCCCGCGGCGTGCGGCAGTCGGGCCAAATGTTCTGCACGGCACGGTTCACGGATGGATGGGTGGCTTCCGACGTGGACATGCACTCCACCTTCGGCTCGTCGACAGGGAGTGGGAACAAGCTGCGTGTCCATAAGGCCGCCCCGAGCCTGCAGATCGTAACAAATTCTTGTTTGCGTCGGCGCACGCCGTTGATGTTTCTACCGTCTGCTGCGAGGTTGAGAAGCCTCTGCCTCTTCCGACCACGCTCGTTGCCGATGTCCAACTTCCACATTATCGTTCTCACGGCCCCTAGTGGCGCCGGCAAAACGACCATCGCGCATCGCGTACTGCAAACGCTCCCCGAGATGCAGTTTTCGGTGTCAGCCACGACGCGCTCGGCTCGTGAGGACGAGGAGCACGGCGAAGATTACTACTTCCTGTCCGAGCAGGCCTTCCGGGAGCGCATCGCGGCGAGCGATCTTCTGGAGTACGAGGAGGTGTACCCCGGCCAGTTTTACGGAACGCTGCGCCCGGAAGTCGAGAAGAAGGCCGAGCACGGCCCGGTGCTGCTCGACATTGACGTGCGTGGGGCCGTCAATGTGAAGGAGATTTACGGCGACGAGGCGCTCGTTCTTTTCATCGCCCCCCCGTCGCTTGAGGCGTTGCACGACCGCCTGACGGATCGCGGCACCGAGTCCTCCGACTCTCTGCGCGAGCGGCTCGAACGCGCCTCGATGGAGATGGACTATGCCGAGCGCTGCGATGCGGTTGTGGTGAATGACGAGTTGGATGCGGCCGTCGAGGAAACCTTGGGGCACATCCGTCGGTTTTTGAACAGCTAAGAAGCTTTTTTGTGGATGGATGAGCAGCCGAGACACAGTGGGCGAAGCCTCAAAACGCCGCTCAAACGAGCCCTGTAGTGGAGCTATCGGGCGAGTGCCGTAGGCATTTTGAGCGAGACCCACGACGTCGCAGGCCTTAGACAGTCCGCCAAACAGCTTCTAACCCGTTATTTTGCGCGCAGAGTCTCGTATTCGCATGGCTATTGAAACGCTCAACGTCGAAGAGCTGGCGAGCCGCACCGGCAACCTTTACGAAACCGTCGCGATCCTGTCCAAGCGGTCGCGGCAGGTGTCCTCGGACATGAAGTCGGAGCTGGACGACAAGCTGTCCTACTTCGAAGGCTTCGGCCCGGAGATGGAAGACGTGCGCATGCAGGAAGAGCAGGAGCAGGTCTCCATCGAGTTCGAGGAGAAGCCCGAACCCACGGAGATCGCCATCGACGACTTCATGCAGGACAAGATCTACTACCGGAAGCCGGACGAAGAGTAACGGCACCCGTCCTCCTTCCTTCTCCGCCGATGCAAAATCCGGCTGGCTGGACGGCGAGCCGCCCCGCTCTCGTGGCGCGGCGCTCGACCCGGCCGTCCGGATTTTCGCGTTTCATCGGTCTTCTCGCTCCCCATGCCCGACGCCGACCGTCCGGACCTGGATCGCCGCCGCCTTCTGCTCGGCGTCACCGGAAGCATTGCCGCGTACAAGGCCGCTGCGCTCGTCCGCGGGTTCAAGAAAGCCGGCGCCGAGGTGCAGGTGCTGATGACGAACGATGCCGAGCGGTTCATCCCGTCGCTCACCCTCGGCACCCTGTCGGAGCGCGAGGTGCTGTCGGACGTTTTTCCGGAGAACGAAGAAGGCCGTTGGACCAAGCACGTCACCCTCGGCCTCTGGGCCGATCTGTTCGTGGTTGCGCCCGCCACGGCGCAAACCATCGCCAAGCTGGCGCACGGATTCAGCGACAACATGCTAACGGCCACGGCGCTGTCGGCCCGATGCCCGGTGCTGGTGTGTCCGGCGATGGATCGTGACATGTACCAACATCCCGCCACGCAGTCCAACCTCGATCGGCTCCGCGCCTTCGACTACGCCGTGATGCCCGCCGCTCACGGCGAGTTGGCCAGCGGTCTCGTCGGGCAGGGACGGATGCCCGAGCCCGAAGCCATCGTCGACCGCGTCGCTCGCGGTTTGAAAGGCCAGCCGTACGCCGCCGACCGTGAAGCGACGGACACGGCGTCCCACTCGCCCTCGGACGCGGCGTCCCTCGCGGGCACCAACGTTCTCGTCACGGCCGGCCCGACGCAGGAACCCATCGATCCGGTACGCATGCTCACGAACCCGTCGACGGGGGCCATGGGCTACGCCCTTGCCGAAGCCGCCGCCGAACGAGGCGGGGCCGTAACCCTCATCTCGGGCCCGAGCGCCCTCGATCCGCCCGGCGACGTCGAGGTGGTATCCGTGCAAACCGCCGAGGACATGAACCGCGCGGTGCAGCAGCGCCGTGACACGGCCGACCTGGTGCTCATGGCCGCCGCCGTCGCCGACTACACCCCCGCGTCTCCGTCCGACACGAAGCAGAAGAAACACAAGGCCGAGATGACCTTGCACCTTCGCCGGACGCCTGATATTCTACGGACGTTAGGATCTCACAAACGCCCCGACCAGGTGCTCGTCGGCTTTGCGCTCGAGACGGACGATGAACTCGACAATGCCCGACGGAAGCTCAAGCGGAAAAACCTCGACTGGATCGTTCTCAACAATCCGACCGAGCCGGGCGCCGGGTTCGGCCCCGACAGCAACCGCGTGACTCTTCTTGGCGCCGACGGCTCCGTTGAGTCGCTCCCGCTCCTGCCGAAGCGCGCCGTGGCCGATGCAATCCTCGACCGCGTGTGTGCACCACACTCCCAGGAGACGGCCGATTCCGCCTCCGCGGAGTGACTCCTCCACCCCTGCTTCTGGACGCGATCGTCCCATGCGAGAGCTTCTCCGCGATCTCCGACGCATCCTGGAGCACGAACGCGAGCTGCACGGCGCGTTCCTTCCCGTCGCTCCCCCTGAAGACCCCTCATCATCCCCCGACGCTTCCGATCCCTCTTCCATGGCCAACTACGATCTGTTCGGCAACCAGGTGGATCCGACCGAAGATCCCTCGCTCCCGCCCTGGGAGCGCATCGAAGCGTTGATTCCGGAGGATGCCCCCTACAAGGACGCAACGACCCTGGAGGAGGTCGAGGCCTACTTGGCCGACAATGTCCTCGTGCCCATCGACGAGGACCGTCAAAATCCTGTCTTCGGCGTGGGCGACCCCGAGGCCGACCTCCTCATCATCGGGGAAGCCCCTGGGCGCGACGAGGACAAAAAGGGCGAGCCGTTCGTGGGACGGGCCGGACAGCTTCTCGACAAGATCCTCGACGCCATCAACTTCAAGCGCGAGGATGTCTACATCACAAACATCCTGAAGAGCCGGCCGCCGCGCAATCGGGACCCGAAGCAGGAAGAGGTCGACGCACATCTTCCCGTCCTGTACAAGCAGATTGCGCTGATCAAGCCGAAGATCCTGCTTTGTGTCGGCAAAGTGGCGGGCAACACGATGCTTGACCGCAGTTCCTCCCTGAAATCGCTCCGTCAACAGGAGCACGACTTCTACGGGATCCCCGTAATTGTGACGTATCACCCGGCGGCGCTTCTCCGTAACTCCCAGTGGAAGCGCCCGACATGGGAAGACGTCAAACTGCTTCGCACCCGGTACGACGAGCTGACCGAAGACGCCTGAAAAGCGTCGGTGCCGTGCTCCGCGTGACTCCCCCGTACTCCCGCCTCTTTCTGCCTATGGCCGAGAATGGAAACAAACCGTCCGACGCTCCGCGCATGAACATCGACGACTCGTCGGGGCCCTCCTACCCGCTGGAAAAGATGCGGGGTCGCCAGAGCGAACGTCGGCGCAAACAGGCCGACGAGGTCCACAAGAAGTCGGGGCGCGTTCCGCCGCAGGCCACCGATGTGGAGAAGGCCGTGCTGGGGGCGATGCTCATCGAGCGCGAGGCCATTCCGCAGGCCGTGGAGGTGCTTCCGCCGGAGGCCTTCTACGCGGCCAAGCACGAGAAAATCTACTCGGCCATCCTGAGCCTCTTCGAGCGCGGCAATCCCGTCGACCTCGTCACGCTGACCGAAGAGTTGAAGCGCCGCGACCAGCTCGACGACGTGGGCGGCCCGTACTACCTGACGGAACTGACGACCGAGGTGGCCTCGGCGGCCAACGTGGAGTACCACTCCCGCATCATCGCCGAGAAATCGCTGCTGCGCAAGATGATCGAGAAGCTGACGACGCTCGTGGGCAAGGCCTACGACCCGGGCGCCGATGCCTTCGATCTGCTCGACGAGGCCGAAAGCGAAATCTTCCAGATCTCCGACTCGCAGGTCCGGCAGGCCGCTTCGCCGCTGAACGACGTCGTCAAAGACACGCTCGAGAAGCTGGAGTCCATCCACGGGCAGGAAGGCGGGATCACCGGCATCCCCAGCGGCTTCGACAAGCTCGACGACCTGACCAGCGGCTGGCAGGACAGCGACCTCATCATTATCGCGGCGCGGCCCTCCATGGGCAAAACCGCCTTCAGCCTCGCCTGCGGACTCAACGCGGCGACGCATCCGGAGCGATCGACCGGCGTGGCCATCTTCTCGCTGGAGATGGGCGCCCAGCAGCTTGCGCAACGCTTACTGACCAGCGAGGCCCGGGTCGACGCCCAGCGAGCCCGCACCGGCCGCATGAAGGACGACGACTGGCAACGCCTTGCCCGCGCCGCCGGAAAACTCAGCGAAGCCAACATCTTCATCGACGACACGCCGGGGCTCAGCGTGCTGGAGCTGCGCGCCAAATGCCGGCGCTTGAAAGCCGAGCACGACATCGGCCTCATCATCGTTGACTACCTGCAACTGATGCAGGCCTCCGGCAATCTTCGCAACAACGCGAACCGTGAGCAGGAGATCGCACACATCTCCCGGTCGCTCAAGGGGCTCGCAAAGGAACTCAACCTCCCGGTCATCGCCCTCTCGCAGCTTAATCGTGCCGTCGAAAATCGCGGCGGCGACAAGCGGCCACAGCTTTCCGACCTTCGCGAGTCGGGGAGCATTGAGCAAGACGCCGACGTGGTGGCGTTCATCTACCGCGCCGAACGCTACGGCATTACGGTTGATGAGCAGGGCAACTCCACCGAAGGAATTGCCGAGATTCTCGTTGAAAAGCAGCGCAACGGTCCCGTGGGCACCGTCGAGCTTGCCTTCGTCAACCAGTACGCCCGCTTCGAAAACCTGACGACCCGCTACAACGACGAGGACGAGATGGGCGGCGGAGGAGGCTACAACGAAAGTGTGGACGACGACTTCGGCAGCGGTGACGGCTTCAGCGACGACGCCTCCTTCGAAGACGATGCACCGTTCTGAGGCCTCTATAGCCTGGGTCGTTCCTTACTGGGGCAGGGACCGTTCGCAATTCCCATACGAAAAGCGCCACCGCGCATTCGCACGGTGGCGCTTTGGAGGTGACGGGCGGATTCGAACCGCCGTAGGAGGCTTTGCAGGCCTCTGCCTAGCCACTCGGCCACGTCACCCTAGATCGTTCGGGTGTAAGGACTTGCGACGACCCCGAACTCGCCCCTCAGTGCGCAATCTGCACGTTTTCAGCAAAGAGTTCGGGGCTTCGCCTTGCAAACGCCCTTATTTCCATTACCCTATACACGATACGTTTCAGCAGGTTCAGGGGCAACCACGGCGCTGCGACACCCTTCATACAGACTTCCACGGCCTCACGGTCGTGCGCCTGGCTCCGTTGAAATGCTGCATGTGGGCGCTTCGATGCACCTCCTCCCTTTTGCCGACCGGCAGTGAGGCGTGTCGGCGAGTGCAGCTCCTCGCTCAGGGGTCAAAACCTCTTCAGATCGAGACGCAGCGGGGAAAACGGAGCGTATGGTGGTACTCGCTTGGGGCGCCGCTATCCAAGAGCCGACGGTACGACGACCGCGTCGGGAAACATCGGACAGCTGGGGAGCCGGGTCTCTCTGTATCCGTATGGTCTGCCGTCTTGCAGTCGGCCACTGGCAGAGCGAGCACTCGCGACCGACCGGGGTTGTAGCGGGCTGCTTCTCTCGCCTACGTATCCACAAACGACCTTTCGCACTCAAACGCTTACGACGATGGCTTACGGGCAATACAGCAAAGATGAACTCGACCAGATGAGCGACGCGCAATTGATCGATGCCCTTCATGTGGGTCGAAACGTCGACCGGCACGTCATGCGGTATCTCAAAGCCAAGCGTCCCAAACTCCTGCTTGAGTATATGAGCCGCCCGAACGTATCGGTGCCGGCTGATCTCCAGGAGTGGGTGGACAAACAGTCGACGGACGGATGAGCCCGCTCGTCGGCTTCGGGCTACGTGCGCTGAATCCGGCGGGAGATCACCGAGCCGGGGCTGTAGTTCGAAGAGGAACCGGGATGATGGGCCCTTGGGCGCAGATACAGAAAAAGCCCGGTTCGGAGGAACCGAGCAGTGCGTTTTTTCCAAATCATGTACGTTTGTAGTATAGCAAAATCACCCCCCGGGTCGTCAAGAGGAAACGCAACGAACATTTTACGCCCCCTACTCCAAACGTAAACTTCACATTCGAATTGGCCATCGCTGGTGTTCTGCCGTTAACACCTCCTGCTCGCGTTGCAGATGACGACGGCGTCGTAGAATTGAGCGTGCTTGTCCCTTTCTTCGGGAGGGGAAGCCGTGTGCTGAACCTGATTTGAGGGAGGCAGCACGCGCGGGACATCCCCGCTGCTGATTCTGACTGAAGCTTCGGCAAGGTTCAGCAGGCCCGGCCCTCGGTTGGGCCCAAAACAGTAAAGGCCAATCCGGCAATTCGTGCCAGATTGGCGTTCCACGCGCTCGAAGGTCACGTTTCGCCTTCAGGCTCCGAATGGCAACACGCCGCAACCGGGCAGGTCTCCCCCGAGCCAGTCGGGCACGGGACCATACGTCGCCTCTCGAAATGTCGCCTCTCGAAGGGCGGGAACCATCGGCAACTGCAGCCCTGCGTGGGCTGGCGGTCCTCGGTGTACGCCCGGCAGGATTCGAACCTGCGACCTGCGGATTAGAAGTCCGCTGCTCTATCCAACTGAGCTACGGGCGCAGGTCGAGTTCCGGGGTCTGCATTCCGAGGTCGGAGACCTCCCAACTCGAAGCGCGACGCTCAGAACCCATCGGTCGGGGCGGCCGGATTCGAACCGGCGACCTCCTGCTCCCAAAGCAGGTGCGCTAACCGGGCTGCGCTACGCCCCGAGCAGTCGATCGCGGATGCAAGGCAGCTGTGGGGACGCGGCATCGCCGATGCGCGCCGGTCTTTTCTGCCCCACTTCCGTCCGACCCCCCAACCCCTCTAGTTTTTGGCGGCCTGGAGCTCTTCCTGGACGTCGTCGAGGGGTACCATCTTCTGGTTGAAGCTGTAGTGCCCGTTTTCCTTTTTCACGGCAACGACGATCCGGGCCATCTTGCGGGAGGCCGAACCGGCGCCGTCTCTGCGTGTCTTGGCCATCGGTTACTTCTTCTCTCGGTGAACAGTGTGCTTGCGAAGAACCGGATTGTACTTCTTCATTTCCAACCGGTCGGACGTGTTGCGCCGGTTCTTCGTGGTGTGGTAGCGCGACGTCCCCGGCGCTTCGGTGCACTCAAGCGTGACTTTGATACGATCGCCCTTTGCCATAGCTACATCGTGGATTTTTGGGACACCAGGCGGAAAAACGTGGGTTACACGTTGATTCCCTGCTTGCGGGCTTCCTTCAAGACCGCTTCGATGCCTTTCTTGTTGATGGTTTTTAGCGTCTTTGCGGAAACCTTCAGGGTGATCCAGCGATCCTGCGACGGAATGTAGAACCGCTTCTTCTGAAGATTGCGCTGGAAACGACGGTTCGTCTTGTTGTTGGACCGCGAAACGTTGTTCCCGGTCACGGGGCCTTCCCCCGTCAAATCATCTTTGCGTGCCATGGGACTTGTGGTGTTTCAATCAGCAGCATCTCTTGCATGGAGCAGTGCGGAGCGGTCCGCGGAGATACAGACCTCCCTTCGGCACTGACATTCTCTTTCAAGCTTCTCTTTCCCCTCTTTGTTCGTGAAGAACCCGAGACTTGTAAGACGTACTCATGGGTTTGGGTGTTCACGAGTCTCCCAAGCACTCAAATACCTGAACACCTGAACACTCAACCACCTGAACACTCAACCACCTGAACGCCTTATCCTTGCCCGTCGCCCGAGGGCGAGGCGTCGAAGTTGGGCGTCACGCCCGGCGTCAGAAACTCGAAGAGCGTGTCGCCGCGCAGTCCCAGCCGTAGCGTTTCCAGCGGAATGACCTCCTCGGGCGCGATGTTGCCGAGGTTTACGTTCGGTCCCTGGTTCTTGATGAACCACACCTGCTGCATCTTATTCGGCGCCTCGAAGATGATGTCCCGCGGATCGACGCGCGTCACGATCTCGTCGACGAGCCCGGTGCGCACCTCCCCGTTCGGGCGGAACAGCCCCGCGGTGCCGGTCTCGCGCGATTCGGCGATGACCTTCCAGCTGCCGGCCTCCAGCTCGGCCTGCATGGCCTCGACCCAGCGGTACGGCGGCATAATGTTGTTGGCATCCTTTGAGCCCACCTCGCTCAGCACGTTGAAGTCCTTTGCGAACTCCGAGATGAAGTGGAGCTTGTCTTCGTGCGACATCGAGACCGAGCCGTCGGAGATCTCCAGGTGCCGGACGCTCAGGTCGTCCAGCAAACGCCGGTAGGTGTCGAGCTGGTCGCGCAGGAAGAACGCTTCGAACAGCGTTCCGCCGAAGTAAAACGGAATGCTGGCCTCGCGGTACACGTCCAGCTTCCGCTGCAGATCGGGCGTAATGACCGCCGTTCCCCATCCCAGTTTGACGAGGTCGATGTACTCGGAGGCCACGTCAAGGATGTCTTCTACCTCCCGCACCGACAGGGCTTTGTCGAGCATGTGCGTCAGCCCTTTTTGCCGCGGCTTTTCGGGGCGGGTGGGGAGGCCGATAATCGGATACTCGTCTTGGATCATGAGCGGGCATGGGTTCAGTGCGAAGAGCAGCAGAGGGCAATCCAATTCACGTCGCCGTCACGTTGCCGTCGCTCCGGACGCCTCACGCATCCATGTGAACGGCCCGTGCGGGTTCGATGGACGAAGCGCGCGCGGCCGGATACACCGCAGCCAGCACGCACAGCCCGAGGGCCACAGCCACAATCAGAACGACATCAAGCGCGTGAATCGATACAGGATAGGCATCGATGAGGAAGGATTCCGCCTGCGCCATCGGAACGAGGTTGAAATGTTTCTGAAGCAGCGCCAGGCCCAGACCCAGAACCAGTCCCAGTCCGGTTCCTGCGCCGCCAATGAGCAGTCCCTCCAGCAGGAAGATGCGCCGGATGTTGGATCGGGAGACGCCCATGGCCTGCAGCGCACCGACGTCCCGCCGCTTTTCGATCACAACCATCGTGAGCGATCCCACGATGTTGAACGCCGCCACGATCACAATGAGCAAGAGAATGGCGGAGGCCGCCCACTTTTCAATGCGCATCACATCGTAGAGCGACTTCTGCGCGTCGTACCACGTTTGCACCTCGAAGCGGTCGAGGTCGAGGCGCTGCTGCAGCGCAGCCTGTACGGTGCCTGCCCGCTCCAGATTGTCGAGGCGGAGCCCAACGCCCGTCACCCGATCGTCCATCCGAAACAGGCGCTGTGCCTCACGCAGATGGATGAACACGCGCTCCTGCCCGGAGGCCGTTTGCATCTGGAACAGGCCGCGCACCGCAAAGCGCTGGATCGGCGGAGGACCGAACACCTGCGTGAGGGTGCGCTCGAGTGCTGGCGCTGAAAGAAGACCGACGCGGCTCGCTGTGTTGGACGCCGGCCCCGGCGCGATGCCGAGGCGCTGCGCGGTGCCCACCCCGAGGGCCATGCCCGGCACGCCGTCGCGCTCCGTCACGTCAAACCGCCCGTACCGGATGGAGGGAACCCGGGCCGAATCGCGGAGGCCCGCCGGGTCTACGCCCCGCACCTGCACCACCTGGTTGCCCGATGCGCTGCCGCCGTGCAGAAGCAAGGCCTTGCCCTCGACGTAGGGCGCGGCGGAGGTAACGTGCGGCAGCCCCGACGCCAGACGGACCAGCGAATCGGCGTCGGCAATGCCGCGCTCCTCGGTGCTTACCACCCGCACATGCGGATCGAGCGACACGAGCAGGTCCCGCACCACTTCGTAGAACCCGTTCATGACCGACAGCACCACGATCAGCGCGGCCACGCCGAGCGTCACGCCGGTCATCGATACGCCGGTGATGATCGAGATCAGCGAGACCTCGCGCCGACTGATGAGATAGCGGCGGGCAATCTGGAATCGGTAATCCACAGGAAGGAGAGATCTTCACGCGTCCACTTCCCGGCTGGGGTCACGGCAAGCCGTCGGCAAGCATCGGCTCGGGCGACGAGAAGGCCGTATCGGGAACCGATGACGGGAGGGACAACTCGTTCGTCAGGATGGCCGTCGGGCCGCTCGTCGATGCATGACGGGCGGCAAGGTGCACGTCGCCTCTGGGCGCCAACAGCGTCTGGTAATCGGTCCAGTCAAAGACGGCGGGCGGCGCATCGTCGGCCATGCCCTGCAGATGGAACGCCCATCGGTCGAGCCGGCCGGTTTCTGAGTCGACGTACAGCCAGTACTCGTCGTCCGGCGTGAGGCCCACGTCTCCGAAGGTGAGGTGGAGAACGTCGTGCTCAGCATCCGACGAGTCGGCGAGATACGTTCGGCTTACTCCTGCATCGAACACCTTTAGCGGGGCCAGGAGCCAGTACGTGTCGTTGATGAATCGGCGATACGCCTGGCGTCGCATGGTGGTGTCGCGGGCGCCTTCCAGCGCCGAACCGTCGAGGTATACGGCGCCGGCCGGCACTCCGCCCTGCACCTCGCCGACGTTGATCAGAGCCACGTACGTGGTGTCTTCGCTCGGCCCCCATTCCACACGGTAATCGCCCGTCGATCGGTTCCACAAGTGCCGGATGGGACGCCCCTCGGCACTGCCGCGGTCCACCGCAAAGTTGAAGCGCAGGTACGGCGCCGACGCCCACGCTGTGCCGCCGTGTGCCTCCACGAGGCGCTGGGCGAGGGTGTCGGCCCGGGTTTGCAGGGCCGTCGTGTCTGCTGGGTGCACAGGCCCGCCAGCAGACGGCTCGCCGTTGGTCCCGCACCCGCCGACCAGAAGGAGCGCGGCAACGAGGAAGGCGCCAAAAAGAAGCAGGGGGCGATGCATAGGAACACGAGCGGTCGATGCAGGGGTCGGGAATTTGTTGTCCGCAACGTACGACGTAGCCCGGACAGTTTCAGACCCGGACCGTGACGGGAGGCGGGACGACATGGGCTCCTGGCTCCGCCATTCGCCCGTTTCCGGGGGCTGTGCACAGCGTGTGGATAACTTTGGGGATATCGGCCCGGCCACCCAGGGGGAGGTCAATAACAGAACCAATACGCGATTCCTCCCTTCCTGCAGGGCCTAAACCGGGGCCAACGGGTATCTCCGTTATTTTTTCAGACCACACCCCCTTGTGCACACCCTGTGGATAACTTTGAGACGGGATTTCGTATCCCCCGCTGCTGAAAAGACCTGTTATTGGTCTCCCTGCGTCCAGGCCGCTACACATTGAACTTGAACAGCAGGACATCTCCGTCCTTAACCACGTAGTCCTTGCCTTCTGTGCGCATGACGCCGGTTTCGCGCGCGGCGGCCTCCGAGCCGAGCCGGTCGTAATCGGAGAACGGCACCGTCTCCGCCTTGATGAACCCCCTCTCGAAGTCTGAATGGACCTGTCCGGCCGCCTGCGGGGCGCGTGTGCCTTTCTCGACGGTCCAGGCGTGCACCTCATTTGGGTTGGCCGTAAAGAAAGTGATCAGGTTGAGCTGGTCGTACGCCGCGTGAATCAGACGCTCCAAGCCCGAGCGCTCCAGCCCGAGGTCGTCCAGAAAAAATGCACGCTCGTCCGGATCGTCCAGCTCCGCGATCTGGGCTTCCACATCGGCGGAAATCACGACCACCTCGGCGTCCTCCTCGGCAGCGATGGCGCGCACCTGCTCCACCGAGTCGTTGCCGCTGGGAAGATCTCTCTCGGCGACGTTGGCCGCGTAGAGCACCGGCTTGTCCGTCAGCAAAAACAACTCGTCGATGATCGCGCGGCCGGTGCCTTTTGTCGTGACTTCAAAGCTGCGTGCCCAGTTCCCGTCGGAGAGATGCTCATGCAACCGCTCGAACACCTGCAGCCGACGTTTTGCGTCTTTCTCGCCGCTCTGGGCGGGCTTGCGGTTCTTTTCGATGCGCTTCTCGACCGTCTCCATGTCCTTGAGCAGCAGCTCGGTGTTAATCACCTCGATGTCGCGCTTCGGGTCCACCGACCCGGAGACGTGCACCACGTT
>Ga0207797_1000270_pt1 | contig 39592 bp, 43 predicted proteins | sample PRCRCaboRojoPR_6_FD_187275 | JGI IMG/M metagenome (GOLD analysis project Ga0207797, IMG submission 187275) | Marine sediment microbial community from Cabo Rojo, Puerto Rico - PR CR 10% Liquid 1 (SPAdes) | ecosystem: Environmental > Aquatic > Marine > Coastal > Sediment | place: Cabo Rojo, Puerto... | reverse complement strand
CCTCGAAAAGCCGATCCGGGCCAGGGAGCCGCCTCCGACGCCAACAAATGGGGGGCCATGACGGCGGTCGGGTTGAGCATTTTCATGGCCACACTGGACGTCAACATCGTCAACGTGTCCCTGCCCACCCTGGTCACCGAGCTCCGAACCGACTTCGCCACCATTCAATGGGTGATCCTCGGCTACGTGCTCGTGGTCACGTCCATGACCCTCTGCATGGCCCGGCTCGGCGACATGCGAGGAAAGCGGACCCTGTTCGCCGGCGGCCTGTCCCTCTTCACCCTGGGCTCGCTCCTGTGCGGCCTCTCCCCCGGGGTGTACTGGCTCATCGGGTTCCGCATGGTCCAGGGTCTGGGTGCGGCGATCACCCAGGCCCTGGGTGCGGCCATCGTGACCGAGTCCTTTCCATCCTCGGAACGGGGCAGGGCCATGGGGCTCATCGGCAGCACCGTCTCCGTCGGCCTCGCCATGGGACCGGCCCTCGGGGGCGTCCTGATCGGGATCTTCGGGTGGCGAAGCGTCTTCCTGATCAACATCCCCATCGGGGTCCTGGCCGTCTGGGCCACCTTTCGCTTCGTTCCCCCGTCGCCGGGGGAGGGGAAAGGTCTGGGCTTCGATTTCACCGGGGCCGCGCTGGTCCTCTTCCTCATGGGGACGTACGCACTGGGCATGACGCTGGGTCAGCGCCTCGGCTTCGGGCACTCAGGAAGCCTGGGGCTCCTTTCGACGTCCGCCCTGCTTCTCCTGGCCTTCGTCTCCGTGGAGAGACGGATGACCGCACCCATGGTGGACCTGAAGGTCTTCAGGAACCTCCTCTTCAGCATCAACCTGCTGATGGGATGGCTGGTTTTCATCGTCGTGGGGGCCTCGTTCACCCTGCCGTTCTACCTGGAGAGGGTCAAGTCTTTCAGGCCCGAGGTCGTGGGTCTCCTGATGATGATCATTCCGCTCAGCATGGGGCTGGTGGCCCCGCTCGCCGGATCCCTCTCCGACCGGTTCGGGGCACGCGGGGTTTCCCTGGCGGGACTGATCGTCTGCGTCTTGGGATGTCTCAGCATCGGCGGCCTGAACCGGGACGTGGGCATGCTCGGCACGGCCCTGAGGCTGGTCCCGCTCGGTGCGGGCATGGGGTTGTTCCAGTCCCCGAACAACAGCGCCATCATGGGGGCGGTCCCCCGACGCCGTCTCGGCCTGGCCTCCGGCCTGATGACCCTGTCCCGCACCCTGGGGCACACCACCGGCATCCCCCTCGCCGGTGCCGCCTTCACGGCCTGGGTGGTGAGTGCGGCCGGGGTCCCGGGCCTGGCCGACGTGGCCGAGGCCCCGCCCTCCGCGCTGGTTGCAGGCATCTCCGGGGTCTACAGCACCGCGGCCCTGATCATCGCCGCAGCCACCCTGCTGGCCGCTCTCGCGCTGGTCCTGGATCGCCGCCGATCCAGGCGCCGCATGAACAGGTAGGCCTCAACCCGATCGGGCGCCCAGGGATCGAACGAGGGCCGTGCCCGCCAAAACCAGCACGCCCGCCCCTGCCAGACCCAGCCCGAACGAGCCCACCTCGCCGGCGAAGGCAATCCCCGCCGGCACGAGCCCTCCCCCGAGGACCGGGGCGACCGCCAGGCTCAGGGAGATGGTCAGGGCCCTGTTCTCCGGCGTCGAGATGCCCGAGGCGGCCGACAGGATCGGGGGAAACAGGCAGGCCGCCGCAGCGGCCTGGGCGAACACCGCGGGGATCGCGACCTCTCGGGGGCCGAGACCCAGCGCAACGATGGTCGCGCCGGTGATCCCCAGCGAAAGGCGCAGGGTGGTCCCGGGGCTCAACCGGTCCGTGATCCAGCCCGAGAGCAGGACCACCGCCAGACCGGGGATGCGGGACAGGCCCAGGATCCGGTTGGCCTCGGTGAGGTCGAAGCCCCGCTCGTTCACGAGGAACAGGGGAACCACCGCGTACACCCCGGTTTCCACACCGACCGCCAGGCTGAGGAGCCCGGCCAGCCCCCAGAAGGCCGGGTTTTTCGCGATCTCCCGGATCCGTTGGAGGTCCGGGGTGGTGCCCCGGGTCCCCGCATCGACACCGTACCTCGCGAAGACCGCCCCGGTGATCGCCAGAAACCCTGCGAGAGAAAGGTAGCCCCAGCGCCACGAGGCCAGCCCCAGCACCATGGTGGCGAAAAAGGGCGCCACGATGAGGGCGAGGTTCGGGGCGAGCTCGTGGATGCCCATGGCCTTTCCCCAGTCCCGGGGGTGGACCAGAACGCTGATCAGCGCGATTCCCGAGGGCACGTAGAGGCCTCCCGTCACGCCCAGGAGGAAGAACCCGACGAACAGCGCCCCCAGCGAGCCCACGAGCCCGACCCCGGCCATGGCCGCGGCTGCCGCCCACAGGGAGAGCACGATACAGACCCGGTACCCGAACCGGGCGGTCAAAAAGGCCGCGGTGAGCTGGCTGAGGAAGAATCCCATCCCCATCACGAGGATGAACAGCCCGCTCACCGCATGGCCGATCCGGAGGTCCCGTTCCATGGCCGGGAGCAGGGGGCCGAGGAGCTGTCGGGCCAGGAAGTGGAGGAAGAAGATCAGGGTGAGGAAAAGGACCGGCGGCAGCACCCGGCCCAGCCGATCGCGGGCCTGGAACCCGGCGGAGGGCTCGGTCCCCACCGCTCCTCCGGACGGGCCGGCTCCGCTGTCTCGCCCGCTGTTCTCCCCGCGCAAGGGCTCTCTCCTCTCCTCTCCGCTGCCCGGCCTCGCGGCCGCTTGTTCGGCGCGTTCAGTGCGAACGGACCCGGCACGAAGCGATTCAAATCAGGAGGCTCGCCTCCAGGGGCAGGTGATCCGAGGCCGCTCTCGCCGGACCGGTCCTGACCGCGCACGGAAACCGTTCGAAAACCGGGGGCCTGGCGAGGATCCTGTCGAGGGCCAGCACGGGAAAACGGGAGGGGAAGGTCTTCGGGGCGGGATGGGGTCCGAAAGCGGCCCGGAGCCTCCCCAGGACCGTGCTTCGCGGGACCCACTCGTTGAGGTCGCCCAGCATGACCGTCACCTGTCCGGGCGCCGCCAGCTCCGGCATCAGGGCCTCCACCTGCCTCAGGCGCTCCCGTTGCCGCATCCCCAGGTGGGTGGCGACGACCTTCACCGGGACGTCCCCGACGAGCAGGGAAAGGCAGAGGGCGCCTCTGGGCTCGAACGGCGCAACCGTCAGCTCCCTCGACCAGGTGCGCCCCACCGGCCGTCTCGTCAGGAGGGCGTTCCCGTACTCCGCATCGCCCCGGTAGAGCGTTCGGCCGGGGATGACCTGCATGCCGGTCTCACGGGCCAGGTCCTCCTGGGTGAACCCCTCCCAGGGAAGCAGCACCTCCTGGAGTGCGACCAGGTCCGCGTCGAGGGATCGAATGACCGAGAGGACCCGTTCGACGTCCGCCCGTCCGTCCCCGCCGACCCACTGGTGGATGTTGTAGGTCGCCAGCCTCAGGCAGGTCTTTTTGAGGTCCTTCACCGCCCCGGGCATCCGATACCGCCCTCCTGCTCAGCTGCTGCGCCTGAGACGCCACTTCAACCACCAGGCGGCGCCGCCCAGGAAGACCATCACGAGGCCCGCCCAGGCGAGGTTCCCCCAGGACGGCTCCTCGATCAGGCGGAAGAGGCGGTCCGCAAAGACCGTGATCGCCAGGACGCTGGGCGCCATTCCGAGGGCGGTGCCCACGAGGTAGTCCTTGAACCCGATCCTGGAGGCGCCCACGATCATGTTGACCACGGAAAAGGGCGCCACCGGGAGATTCCGGACCACCACCACGGTGAGCCACCCCTGGCGTGCCAGCCGCCGGCTGATCCGGTTGAGCCGCTTTCCTCCCAACCGCCGGACGGCGTCCTTGCCCAGAAGGCGGCCGATCCAGTAAATGACCGCCGCGCTCAGAAGGGACCCGGCCAGGGCATACAGAAACCCCCGGGGAAAGGAGAAGACGACCCCGGTCAGGGCGTGAAGGAGGGTGACGGGCAACACGATCAAGCCGCCGACCACGTAGATGACCAGCACCCCCAGGGGCATCCCCAGGGTGCCCTCGAGCACGGCGCCCAGCGAGAGGAGCCGCGCCCGCGTCAACCAGTCCCCGAGGGGGGTGAACCGCCACAGCGCCGCGAGCGCCACCAGGCCCCCGAGAACGGACAGATAGACCAGGATCGAAGAGCGGGATGCTTGCTTCTCCCCTTCTTCGTCCAGGAACCGGTCCATCAGCTCCTCGACGGCGGCCGGACGTTCCGGGTCCACGAAGGGGATGTCCGACAGAAACTCCGGCTCGGCCTCGGACCCGCCCTTCTCGGCGTGCAGCGGCTCCAGGGTTCTCTCCCCGCCCCGGAGCCCCTCGATGGTCCGGATCAGGGAGCCGCTTTCCTCCCGGGCCTCCCGGACCTCCCGGGTCTTCCGTCCCAAGTGCTCCGCCAGCAGGCGGTCTCTGAGCTCGGCCGCAGCCTCCTCGACGCGGGGGTCCCCCGCCGCGTCCACCGCCAGGTCGCACTCCGAGTCCAACCCCATGGAACGGTTGCTGAGGTTGGAGGAACCCACCCGGATCAACCTGTCGTCCACGATCATGACCTTGGCGTGAACCACCGGGGACGCGCCCGACCGGTCGAGGACCGGCTGGTAGACCCGCAGGCGCCCGCCTCGATCCACCCGGCGAAGGTGCTGAAGGATCCGACGACGCAGGTGGTCCATGGTGCTCTGCTCGAGCCAGCCGTCGCTCCTCCCGGGAAGGACCAGGACGACCTCGGGCCCCTCCGGGGCGCTTAGGCTCTCGGACAGGGCGCGGGCCACGGCTCGGGAGGTCAGGTACTGGTTTTCCATGTAAATGGTCCTGCGGGCCGAGGCGATGGCGTCCTGGTAGAGCGACCTCACCTCCCGAACCTCCGGGTTTCCCTTGTAGGCGGGGAAGGTCCTGGCGATGCCCACGTTCACACCTTCGAGGTCAAAGGGAACCCCGTCGGGCCAGAGAAGAGTCCGGCCGGCTGTCGTCCGCTGCAGCTCCCTGCCGGTGGCGCGACGCCACCGCTCGCGAAACAGGTCCCCCAGGGCGGCCGCGGCCGGGCCCGCAACCGCCGCCTGCACGTCGTGAAAGGGCCGGTAGGGCTTGCCGTCCGGGTTCACCCTCCTGGGGTCCTTTGTCCGGTGCTCCGGCGTATCCCAGCGGTTCTTGGTCAGGTCGATGCCTCCGCAGAAGGCCAGCAGATCGTCCACCACCACGATCTTCTGGTGCTGGGAGGCCCCCACAGGGTGCTCCCCGTCCATGCGGAACCGGATCCTCGGGTGGGTCTTCCACCCCAGGTTGAACAGCGGAAGGATCTCCCGCTCCATGACGTAGATCACGGAGAAGTCCCAGGACAGGATGTGGATCTCCAGGTCCGGGTTTTCGGCGGCCAGGCGGTTCAGAAAGTCGCCCAGCTCCTCCTCGTTGTCGTCGTCTTTGCCCAAAAGGGTGCGGCTGTTGATGTCCCATGCCGCGATGTAGACGCTTCTCCTGGCGAGGCTCGCCGCCCGCTTGAAGGCCTTGAAATAGTCGGCCGGGTCCACGATGAACGCCAGCCGCTCGGCGCGCTCGGAGCGCCAGCAGTTGGATCCCGGCGTGACGATGCGACCGCTTTGTTCCCCGGTTTCCCTGCCCACGGATTGCCGCCTCCGGTTCCGGCCTGCACCCGATTCCACGACGCAGCTCAACGGCCCCGTTTCCCCGACTGGAAGGAAACCTCCTCGTAGGGTTGAACCACCACGAAGCCGCTCCCCTGGAACCTCATCTGGAACGACTCACCGCTCCCGCGCCCCAGAAACGTCCTGACCGTCACGTCGGCCCTCAGATCGGGGGCCAGGTCGCCGGACCAGGCGACCGTGGCGTGGGGGTCGGTGTGGACGGGGTGTTCCGGACGAACCCGGAGGGTCATGGGATCGTGGTGGGTGGTCAGCGCGACCATGCCGTCCCCCTCGAGACGCACGTTGAACAGGCCGCCGGCCAGCATCCCGGCCGCCTTTTTCATGAGGCTGATGCTCCATCGAATCCCGTCCTCGAAGGCCAGAAGGTCGTTTCCGTTCACCACGATGGATTCCCCGTGGAGGTGAACGATCGACACCTTTTTGCCCTTGTCCGCCAGGTAGAGGGCGCCCCGGCCCTCCGCCTTGGTCAGCCGCCCCCCCTCACCGCTGATCGCCTTCTTGAGCATTCTGCCGACGCCGTGCTCGAGGACGCCCTCCCTTGTGAAACGGATCTCCCCTCGATAAGCGACCATGGACCCCATTTTGGTCCAGACCCGACCGTCCAGGTTGATCTCGAGCAACCGCTCGCTCTCCAGCTCGAACAACCCCTGTCCCCTGTCGGCCTGCGACGTCCTCCGAACGAACTCCTCGAGGGAGTACCGGTTCTTCTCGTCCGCCGGCGCCTCTCCCACCCGGACCCGCCCTTTGCACTTCGGGCATCGCACGGTCTTTCCCGCGAACTTGGCCGGCACGTCCCGCTCGTGACCACAGTGTTGGCAATGGAGTTGCACGAATCGTTCCTCCCTTTTCGAGGTGAGTGCCCGGGAAGAGGATAGCCGCCCCCCGAACCCGTGTCAACGCGGCATCCTTTGGGCCGGCCGTGCCCGTCCGCCACAAAAAAGGGCGGGATCCTCGATCCCGCCCTGCTTCCTCTCGATGTCCCGCCTCGGGACTGTGCGGTTCAGAACAACCGCTTCCGCCCGGTCCGAAGCCTCGAGACCCTGTTTCTGACGGCGCGCTTGCGCCCGCCGGCGGTGCCGCAGCCGCAGTCGCAGTTGGGCAGCTCGTCCTGGCAGAACGGGCACCGCCCGGAGGCCGGAAGCCCGACCTGCGACGCAGACCGGACGAAGTTCAGATGATGGTTGGTGTAGTACAGCACGGCTCTTTCCTCCTCAATCCCATCGAAATGGAGAATGCCCCCCTTCGCTCGGGGGGCCTGGGCTCCAAGGGAGCGCCTTCGGCTCGAAACGGCCCTGCGAACCCGCCGGAGCCGGGGGACGGGGAGCCCCATCCTTGCGCTCGGCGGGGGTTCGCGGGATTCACCGCTCGACGACCGAGGGGATTGTAATCCCGTTCTACCCGTTGTCAAGGAAAAGCGTACCCCCTTTTGGAGGGTGCCCGGCCTTGACCCGGCGCTCCAGGGAGGCTGGCCTGAAAAGGCCGGCATCTCCCTCGCCGTTCGCGTGTAGCCCCTGAAAGGATGGGGGCCGGGACCGGAGGCTCTCACTCGGTCCAGCGCAGGCAGCCGCGCTTGCGGCACCGCCCGCGGGTGGTGCCGTCGTAGGAGGAGACGGTGTAGTCGACAAGGCCCCCGCAGCTCGGGCAGGCCATGGTCCCGCCGAGCGACCGCTCCGGAGGGCGCTCGTAGCCCAGGCAGGTCCGCCGCCCGAGCCCGTGCCTGCACCGGAGGCTTTCCACGGCCTTCGACACGAAAGGATCGGCGCCCATTGCTCCCCCGCTTTCGATCGTCCCCGCTCAGGACGCCCTGTCCATGGCCCGTGCAAAGCCCTCCAAGGCGCCGGATATGGCCTGGTCCGGCACGGCGTAGGAGAGGCGGAAATGCCCTCCCCTGCCGAAGCCGCTCCCCGGCACCGCCAGAATGAGCTCCTCCATGAGGATGCGGCAGAACTCCACGTCGTCCTCGACGGGCGTTCTGGGGAACAGGTAGAACGCCCCCTCCGGTTCCACGAACCCATACCCCGCCTTTCGAAGCCCCTCGCAGAGCGTGTCGCGCCGCTTGCGATAAATGGAGACGTCCACGGAGATCCCCATGACCTTCGCGATGGCCAGCTGGAACAGGCTGGGGGCGTTGACGTAGAGCATGGTGTTGGAGACGGCCGCGGCGGCGGCCACCTGGGCCGCGTCCTCGGCTGCGGGGTTGACGGCCAGGTAGCCGATGCGCTCCCCGGCCAGGGACAGCTCCTTGGAGTAGGAGGTGACCAGGATGGAGTGCGGGTAGGCCTGAAACACGGACGGCACCTCCACGTCGTATGCGATCTTCCGGTAGGGCTCGTCGGAGATGAGGTAGATGCGCTTCCCGTACCTGCGGCTGGCCTGCTCCAGCAGGTCGCCGAACCGTTTCAGCTCGTCCGCCGTGTAGACCACGCCCGTGGGATTGTTGGGCGAGTTGATGAGCACGACCCGCGTCCGTTCGGTGATGGCCAGCTCCAGGGCCTCGAAGTCGGGTCGGAACGCCTCGTCGGTCTCCGCCGTCTTGACCGCGGCGCCCGCCTGGAAGGCGTACTGGTTGTATCCCACGAAGTAGGGGGACGGCACGAGCACCTCCTCCCCCGGGTTGATCAGGGCGGTCAGGGAGTCATTGAGGGCTCCGGCCGCGCCCACGGTCATGACGATCATCTCGGGGGGGATCTCCACCCCGTACTCCCCCTGAATGAAGTCCGACACCGCCTGCCGCACATGCGGGTACCCTTGGTTCGGCATGTAGCCGTGGCTCGTGGAAGGGTCCTCGATCAGCTCCACCAGCGCCCGCTTAAAGCTTCGGGGCGGGGGGACGTCGGGGTTGCCGAGGGAGAAGTCGAACACCTTGTCGGCTCCGTGCTCCGCTTTGAGCCGGGCCCCCTCCTCGAACATCTTTCGAATCATGGAAGAGCCTTCCACCATACCCACCATTCGTTCCGCTATCGGCATGACCACAACCTCCATTGAATAGGATCCTACGGGCAAGAACGGGCAATCGAGTCCGAATCTACCCAAATCGCGCCCGAATGTCCATCCCATTGCCGCAGGGGCGCCCTGCGCGCCGACGGCGCCCGAAACGGATTCCCGATCGGGGGTGCGACCCGCCCTCGATCGTGGTACAGTGACCTTCCCGCCGCCCGTGAGGACGGCGGATGCCGGAAGAGCGGAGCCCGTCATGAGGATCGTCCTCGTCCACCCCGCCGGCTCCAACTGGGTGCCGGGGAAAAAAGACGTCACCCCCACGGCCAACCGCATGGCCCCGCTGGGGATCCTGTCCATGGCCGCCTGCCTCGAGCGCGACGGCCACGACGTGCGTGTCCACGACGGCCTCGGGCCGGAGGCCCCCCGGACCCTGGACGGCCACGCGAGCGCGATCCTGTCCCACGCCCCGGACCTGGTGGGTGTCTCGGCCACCACCTCGGGGTTTCCGGACGGTTACCAGCTGGCCGGCCGCATCAAACGGGATGCGCCGAAGACACAGGTGGTCTTCGGCGGGGTCCACGTCTCCTCCCTGGGGGAGCGGCTGCTGAACGATTTCGAGGCGATCGACTGCCTCTGCCTGGGCGAGGGCGAGATCACCCTCTCCGAGCTGGCCTCAGGAAACCCGCCCTCCGCGATCCCCGGCCTGGTGTGGAGGGACGGGGGACGGCCCGCCACCAATCCTCCCCGGCGGCCCATCCCCGACCTGGACGCGCTGCCCTTCCCCGCCTACGAAAAGCTGACCGGCTTTCCCTCGGCGTACCATCTTCCCCTGTTCAGCTACATCGACCGCCCCGGCGCCACCATGGTCACCAGCCGGGGATGCGTCTACCGCTGCTCCTACTGCGACCGATCCGTGTTCCGGCAAGGGTTCCGCTCCCACTCCGCCGACTACGTCTACGAGCACATGAGCTACCTCCGGACCCGCTTCGGCGTCCGTCACATCAACTTCTACGACGACCTGTTCACCATGGACCGCCGACGGATCTCCCGGCTCTGCAGGCTCCTCGAGTCCAGACCCCTCGGCCTGCGGTTCAACTGCGCTCTGCGCGTGGGACACGCGGACGACCGGCTCCTCCGCATGCTGAAGCGGGCGGGTTGTCTCATGATCTCGGTGGGGATCGAAACGGGGGACCCGGACCTGATGGAGGTCCACAAGCCGGGGGTCCGCCTGGAGGAGACCCGGGAGACGGTCCGTCGAATTCAGGCGGCGGGGCTCCGGGTCAAGGGCCTCTTCATGATGGGCCTCCCGGGCGAGACCGAGGCCTCGATTCGGAGGACCAGCGACTTCGTGCTCTCCCTGGGTCTGGACGACATGAACATGAGCAAGTTCACGCCCTTCCCCGGCGCACCCGTCTGGACCGGCATCCGCGAGCAGGGCGAGCTGGAGGAGGACTGGCGGAAGATGAACTGTCTGAACTTCGTGTTCCTTCCCACGGGAATCGACTCCCGGGAGACCCTGGAGCGGCTCTACAACCGGCACGTGAAGCGATTCTACACGAGCCCGGCCTGGCGGAGGTCGTTCCGCCGTCGCCTCTGGCAGCACCGCCACAGCCTGTGGCACCTGATCCGCCACCTCCCGTCCTTCCTGGCGGCCAAGCGGCAGTTCGAACCCCGCTAGACAGAAGAACCCGGTCCGGGCGGGATCGGGACGTTCACGCCTGCCCCTCAGGGGAATCCCCGGGTTCCGATGCTTCCGTCCCCTCTACAGGCTCTTCCGAAACTTCCTCGCGCCTCTGCTGCTTTCGTTTGCGCTTTTCTTCTTTCTTCTTCTGCTTTGCCAGCTCTTTCTGTCGCTTCTGGAACTTGTAGTTGGGCTTGCCCACGCGCTGTCCTTCCCGGCCTGCCCGGCCGCCCCGACACGTGAAAAAATGACCCGCCATACGCCGCCGGGGTCGTAAGCGCTCGACGAGCCGTCGAGTCCCACCCTAATGCAGAGGCCGCGCGAGCACAAGCCCCTTCTCTGTGGCCCCGGACGGCGGGCCCCGATTTGGGGTTTTCACCCCATTGACACCGGGCGGTTTCAGGGCGATTTTGGTACTTTAAACCGTCCTCAGCGGGCACGGCATGTACGAGAGCAGGCAGAGCGGTGCAGCCGGATGCGGAGGAAGGCATGTTGAGAACGAAGCGAATCTACGAAGCGCCCGATTCCCGGGACGGGTCCCGGTACCTCGTGGACGCTCTGTGGCCCCGGGGCGTCTCCAAGGGGGCCGCGGACCTGGAGGGCTGGCTCAAGGAGCTGGCACCGAGCAGCCGTCTCCGGAACTGGTTCGACCACGATCCCCGGAAGTGGGGCAAGTTCCGTCAGCGGTACCGAGCGGAGCTCCGGGCGGGTCCCAAGGAGGAGGCCCTGGATCGCCTCGCCGCCCGCGCCGAGCACGAAAACGTGACCCTGGTCTTTGCAGCGCGCGACGAGGAACACAACAATGCCGAGGCCCTCAAGTATTTCATCGAGAACCGGATGAAGACGCAGAAAAGGAGAGCGACATGAGCGAGCGAAAAAGCGAAGTGACCTTCCAGGGCAACCCCTTGACCCTCGTGGGCGACGAGCTGGGTGTGGGCGACCCCGCACCTCCCGTGGGTCTGCTCGCCAACGATCTGAGCACCACGACCCTGGAGGAGCTGAGGGCCGGGGACGTCCTCATCGTGGCCTCCGTGCCCTCCCTGGACACGTCCGTCTGCTCCGAGGAGACCAAGCGGTTCAACCGGGAGGCCGAGTCCCTGCCCGGAAAGGTCCGGATGGTGGTGGTGAGCATGGACCTGCCCTTCGCCCAGAAGCGGTGGGCCGACGAGCACGGAGCCGCCAACCTGACCCTGCTCTCGGACCACCGGGACGCCGCCTTCGGGGAGTCCTTCGGCGTCCTCATCAAGGAGCTGAGGCTGCTGGCCCGGGCGGTGTTCGTGGTCGACGCCGGCGGAAAGGTCGTCTACCGCCAGCTGGTGGGCGAGATCACCGACCCGCCGGACTACGATGCCGCCCTTCGTGCGGCCCGCGAGCAGGTCTGAGGGGCGCCCCCCCCGCCCCATCGCGCCGACGCGGGGGGAGCGCCTCGGCCGCCGAACGATACCGGCCACGGCAATCCGAACGGGAGCCGCCGAAGGCGATTGCCCGGATGCGGGGCGCGGTGGTCCGCACGCGGTTGGACCGCACAAGGGGGAAAGGATTCTCAGCACGAGCTCGCTCTGCGGAAAGGCCCCGGGGACGGCCGCTTCGTCGTGGGCGCCCGCCGCGCCACCAGCGTGATCACCGCTCGCTCCGGCGGCAGCCTTCCCGGAGGGGTCCATCACATGACCGGTGCCCTACCGGGTTGGGCGTTTCGGCTGCAGCCGCCTTGTCGCACTCCTGCGATCACCGCACGTCCGGCGCTCCGCCCAGCTCCTCCGCTCCACACCGCCATGGATGAGGAAATCCAGCTTGTAGACGTGCCGCCGGTCTCGCCCGCTTCGCCGGTCGAACCCGGTCCTTCTTCTGTTCTCCATCCTGCACCTTCCTGACCCGCTCCGTGGCAGGGATCGGGTTCCGGGTCTCCGTATCAACATAAGACCAATCCGGCGGGATACAAGATGGAGGACCGGTTCGCGGAGGCCTCAATCCGGGAGCTCCTTGAGCCCTCCCCACTCCTGAAACCGCCGGATCTCGTCGTCCATGCCCCCGATCACCGGCGAAAGGTGGCTTTCGGCGAGCTCCCGGTAGATCCGCAGCGTCGGGGCGGCGAGCTTGTCCTTGGCCCGCAGGATGAACACCGGCTCGTCCTGTTCGATGCCGGGGATGTCGACCTTCCCATACTTTCCTGAAACGGCCATCTCTTTCCTCCTTTTCGGCGGTGCAGATTGGTTGGACGAGCCCGGCGGAACCCCTGCGCGGATGGGCGCACGGGCTCCCCGGGTCCGCTCCTCCAAGGGGCACGGCGGTCGGTCAGCCGATCCTGCCTTTGAGCAGGGATTTCGCCTTTTCGGAGATCTCGCTGTACCTCTCCCGGGCTTCCTGCATGAACGACGTCACGGCCTCGTCTCCGGCCTGCTCCGCGTCCATGAGGTAGGCGTCGCTCTTCTCGACCCCCTGCAGGGCGTGGTAGAGCGTGCTGACCAGATCGTAATCCTTGTCCTTCATCGGCTTGTCGTGATGCGGCATGTTGAACCTCCTTCTTGAGTGTGTTGTGCCGGGACCCTCCCCGGTTCACACAGGTTCGCAAACCGAGACCGTCCGATCAATACACGCCATCCTGTATATGGCCGCGTCCTCCGTCTCCCCGGCCGAGGCTCCACCCCCTCGTTCCCTCTACACAAATGGACTCCGTCGAATGGGGGCTCAACCCCATTGAGCATCGAGCCCCCTTTGTCGAGGATGAAAAGGAAAGACCGACGCCCGGGAGAGGAGAGAAGCCATGTCGAAGACGGAAAAGAACCTGGAAGAGGCGTTCACCGGCGAGAGCCGGGCTTACCAGAAGTACCTGATTTACGCGCAGAAGGCCGCGGACGAGTACCAGGACGGCGTCTACAAGCTGTTCATGGCCCTGGCGGCCTCCGAGGCCGTTCACGCCCGCCGCCACCTGAGCTACCTGAAGAAGATTCGGGGAACGTGGGACAACGTCCAGGACGCTGTGGAGAGCGAGGCCAAGGAGTTCGAGACCCTGTATCCCCGAATGATCTCCGAGGCCCGCGAGGAGGGCGAGGAAGGCCCGGAGATCAGCTTCACCCATGCTTCGGAGGTGGAAAAGGGCCACCACCGGCTCCTCGGCAAGGCGCTCGTGGAGCAGGAAAAGTTCCTCGTGGAGGAGTACTTCGTCTGCAACGCCTGCGGTCACGTGGTCACCCGGGAACCGCCAGAGTACTGCCAGGTCTGCGGTGCGGTCCGGAAGGCGTTTCACCAGGTGATCTGAGGGGGGAGCCATGGAAGGGAAAAACGAGCTCATGGAGCACCTGGTGAACGCCGCGGGAAGGGAGTCGTGCGGGGTTTCCTGCAAGGAGGATGCGGAGATTTTCTACGACGAATCCGAGGGCTGGAAGCTGATGATGGGCGGGTTCATGGAGCCCTGGACCTTGGGGAAGACCGTCCCGGAGGCCAAGGACAAGATCGACGAGTATGCCTCCATGGGCTTCGGCCTGAGCTGAAGGGTACGGTGTTCGCCGACTCCCGGCAAGAAGCCGTCTCAAAGGAAAGGAGGTCGACATGAAACGCTTTTGGATCGCCGCAGCGGCCCTGGCCACGCTGCTCACCATCCAGATTGTCTCGGCCGGCATGCACGAGGAGATGCCGGCGCCCGACGGGGAGGCGCTCTGGAGCCACATCACCGAGACCCACGACTACAACACGTGGGCGCCGTTCCCCGGCTACGAGGGCATGTACGAGGGCAAGAGCCCTCACGGGGCCTACCTCAAGCTCTACGCCAACGACATCGCCGTGAAGGCCGCCGAGCAGGGAATGCCCTTGCCCGACCGGGCCATCCTGGTGAAGGAAAACTATGCAGAGGATCGCGAGACCCTCGCCGCCGTGACGCCCATGTACAAGGTCGAGGGATACAACCCCGAGGCGGGCGACTGGTTCTGGGCCAAGTACGGTCCGGACGGAAAGGTCATGGCCGAGGGCAAGGTCGACGGCTGCATCAAGTGTCACAGCGTGAAGAAGAACCAGGACTACATCTTCAGCCAGCCCAGGTAGAGCGCCGGGGCGGGCCGGATGGAAACCGCAAAGGAGGGTCACCGTCATGGCCACCAGCAAACCCGTCGAACAGGTCGATTTCCCCGGGGAAACCTTCGAGAACATCGACGAAAAGGACGTGGACTTCGAGACCGCTCGCGAGGCCGCTCTCCGCAGGGTGAGGAAGTACGACAGCGACCCCATGCTCCTGGCCTGGTACGACCGGAGCAGCGGCAAGGCCTCCCCGGAGGAGAGCTGCGAGGAGGAGGGCGGCGACCCGGGCTGGGTGAACTATGCCAAGTCCCACGGGGGAAACCTCACGGTGAACGTGAACCACGGAGCGTACGTCTTCATGTTCAAGTCGGAGCATCCCTTCCCGTCGTGAGGCATACTCGCTCTCGGGGCCCCGGATACGGTCCGGACCCCATGGGCGCGGTCCCGGGGGAGGGGTAGCATTGGACACGATGGACCGGCGACCCCCCCGCCGAGGACGCTTTCGCGGCGGGGACCGGTAACCTGAAAACCCGGAACCAAAAGAAAGGAGCCTGACATGGCAAGCGACGAACCTATGGTGTGGGTGAAGGACAATGCCGGAAACCGCTTTCTCTGCGACATGGGAGCGCTTCGGGATCCCAACTCGGTGAGCGAGGAGGAGAAGTCCAACTGCGTGGACGACGCGTCCCGGCTGCTGGATCCCCAGAGCGTCCCGGGGGAAGGGAAGATCCACTTCTCCAAGTCGGAAAGCACCTCGTAAACCGAGCGCAGCACGAACGAGGCGGAAAAGCCCGGCGCCGGCGACGGGCCGGGCTTTTTCGTGGGCCGCTGCGCAGGCCCCCCGGTCCGGCGTCCGGACGACGCCGCGGCGATCCTCGAAAGGAGGTTGAGATGCTCGACGCCAAGGATCATCCCGTATTCTCCCGGCTCCAGGCCCCCCTTCCCATGCCCCTGGGAATCAACGGCATGGGCCGGATCGGAAAGCTCCTGCTGTGGCATCACGCGGCGCGTGGTTCATTCGAGCGCATCGTGGTGAACATCGGCCGCGAGGCGGGTCAGGGGCTCGAGGACATCGCCGACTACCTGGCCCGGGACAGCACGTACGGCCCCCTGAACCGCTACATCCACGGCTTCCGGGGAGGAAGGGCCATCGAGGAGCTGGACGAGTCGGCCGGGACCATGCGGATCAACGGCACCCCGGTCACCGTCCTCAGGGAGCATCGGAACCCCAGGGAGATCGACTGGCCCGGGCAGGGCATCTCCCTGGTGGTGGACTGCACCGGGGTTTTCCGGGATCCCACCGCTCCGGCCGACGCCCCCAAGGGCGCGCTGCGGGGACACCTGGAGGCCGGGGCCCGCAAGGTGGTGCTCTCAGCCCCCTTCAAGATCAAGGACGAGTCCGAGGGGATGCCCGGGGACGCCGTCACCACCATCCAGGGGATCAACGACGAGGACTACGACCCGAAGCGGCACGACATCGTCTCCACCGCCTCCTGCACGACCACCTGCCTGGCGTTTCTGATGAAGACGATCCTGGATCGCTTCGGCATCAAGGCCGTCCTGGGGGCGTCCATGGTCACCGTCCACGCGGCCACCTCCACCCAGGGGGTCCTCGACAGCCTGCCCAAGGCGGGCAAGAGCGACCTCCGGAAGAACCGGGCCGTGCTCGACAACATCATCCTGACCAGCACCGGCGCGGCCAAGGCCGCCGCCCTGGTGATCCCCGAGATGGAGCAGATCGACTTCGTGGCCGAGGCCGTGCGGGTCCCCAACACCACGGGCTCCATCGTGATCCTGATGGTGAATCTCCAGGACGACCCGGAGCGGCCGGTCACCCGCGAGGGGATCAACCGGATGTACCGGAACGCGGCCGACGGGTATCTCAGTCCGTTCATCTCCTACTCCGACTCCCAGAACGTCAGCTCCGACATCATCGGGACCGCGTCCGCGGCCGTGGTCGAGGGTCGGGAGACGCGGGTCCAGCGCGGCAAGGTGCGGGTGGCGGTCACGCCCGGCTGCCGCATCTCCCCGGAGGGGGCGTTTCAGGGGGAAGGGTGCACGGTGGAGGTGCCGGTGAACCAGGTGGTGGTCTACGGCTGGTACGACAACGAGCTGGGCTCGTTCACCCACATGCTCGGGGAGCGGACCCTGGCCCTCGCCGGAAGGCTCGAGGAGGACACGCCGTGAGTCCCGAGATCCTGGAGGACATCGCCCGTCTGGTGCGTCACGACATCCTGGTGGCCACCAGCCGCGCCGGCTCCGGCCACCCCACGTCGAGCCTCTCGGCGGCCGACCTCATGGTCGGGCTCCTGTTCGGGGGAATGTTCCGCTACGACGTCGACCGGCCCGAGCACCCGAACAACGACCGGCTGGTCTTCTCCAAGGGACACGCCTCTCCGCTGCTCTACGCCCTCTGGGCCGCGGCCGGGGCCGTGCGACGGGAGGCCCTGTTCACCTACCGGTCGTTCGAGAGCCCGCTGGAGGGACACCCCACGCCCCGCTTTCCGTACGTGGATGCGGCCACGGGCTCCCTGGGCCAGGGGCTGTCCGTGGGGGTGGGTCTCGCCCTGAACGCCCGGTTCCTGGACCGGCTCCCCTACCGCACCTTCGTGCTCCTCGGGGACAGCGAGATGGCCGAAGGCTCCCAGTGGGAGGCCCTCCAGATCGCCGCCCACTACGATCTGGACAACCTGACGGGCATCCTGGACGTGAACCGGCTCGGCCAGCGGGGAGAAACCCTCTACGGCCACGACCTGGAGGCCTACGAGCGCAGGATCTCCGCCTTCGGGTGGGAGACCGTCCTCGTGGACGGCCACTCCCTTTCGGACATCTCCGAGGCGTACCGAACGGCGGTTGAGACCCTGGGTCGTCCCAGCATGATCATCGCCAGGACCCTCAAGGGAAAAGGCGTCTCCTCCATCGAGGATCGGAACGGGTGGCACGGCAAGGCCCTCGGCGAGGAGGACCTGGACCGCGCGCTCGAGGAGCTGGGCCCCGTCGATGCGTCGCTGCGGGGAGAGCTCTCCCTGCCCGAGGACCTGGCCCCGGAGCCCTTGAAGGGCGGGCACCCGGAGGAGCCGGACTACCCCGGAGACACCCCGGTGGCCACCCGAACCGCCTACGGGAACGCCCTGGCGCGACTGTATCCCCGTTACCCGGACATCGTGGCCCTCGACGGGGAGGTGAGCAACTCCACCAAGGCGGCGCTCTTCAAGGAGCGACACCCCGGGCGCTTCTTCGAGATGTACGTGGCGGAGCAGAACATGGTGGGCGTGGCGCTCGGCCTGGCCTCCCGCCACAAAATCCCCTTCGTCTCCACCTTTGCAGCCTTCCTCACCCGGGCCTTCGACCAGATCCGCATGAGCCGGTACTCGAACGCGCGCATGGTCTTCGTGGGGTCTCACGCCGGGGTGTCCATCGGAGAGGACGGTCCCTCCCAGATGGGTCTCGAGGACCTGGCCATGTTCCGGACCCTTCCCGGCGCGGCCGTGCTCTACCCGGCGGATGCGGTGTCCACGGAGCGGCTGGTGGAGGAGGCCGCACGCTGGGAGGGGATCGCCTACCTCCGGACCACGCGGGGTGAGACCCCGGTCATCTACGGCTCCGACACGGCGTTTCCGGTGGGGGGGAGCAAGGTGCTGCGCCGCAGCGGGGACGACGCCGTGACCGTGGTCGCCGCAGGGATCACCCTGCACGAAGCCCTGGCCGCGGCGGACCTCCTGGAGCGGGAGGGGATCGCCGTGCGGGTCATCGACCTCTACAGCGTCAAGCCCGTCGACCGGGACACCCTTCGAAGGGCCGCGGAGGAAACCGGCGCACTGATCACCGTGGAGGACCACTACGCCGAGGGCGGCCTGGGCGAGGCGGTGACCGCCGCCGTCCCGGGCGGAAGGATCCACATCCTGGCGGTCCGCAAGACCCCGCGCAGCGGGAGCCCCGAGGAGCTGCTGGATGACCAGGACATCTCCAGGGACGCGATCGCGGAGAGCGTGAGGGCGCTCGCGCCCTGACACGGAAGCAGTGAACGGACGACCCGGAGGAGGACCCATGAACCTGCAGGAGAAGATCGAGGCCAAGAAGAAGGCGTTTCGGGAGTCCGCCCCCAAGGAGCAGCAGGAGGTCATGGGACGGGCCGTGAAGGCGCTGATCGAGTCCGGGGCGGCCGACAGGGCGCTCGGTGAAGGGGACGCAGCCCCGGACTTCACCCTGGACAACGCCGAAGGCCGCCCGGTGAACCTCCGGACGGCCCTGGACCGAAGGCCGGTGGTGCTGGGATTCTACCGGGGACGGTGGTGACCCTTCTGCAACCTGGAGCTGGAGGCTCTGGAAGAAGCCCGGTTCCGATTCGACAACCTGGGCGCGTCCCTGGTGATGGTGTCCCCCCAGACCGAGGAGCACGTCCGGGCCTTCAAGGAGGAGAAGGGATTCACCATGGAGCTCCTGAGCGACCCCGGGAACCGTGTGGCCGACGCCTACGGCCTGGTCTACACCGTCCCGGACGATCTCCGTGAGGTGTACCTGGACATGGGGATCGACCTGGCGGACTACAACGGGGACGCCTCCTGGCGGCTTCCCATGCCGGCCAGGTACATCGTCGACCGGAACCGGATCATCCTCTACGCCCGAATCAACCCGGACCACACCCGTCGCCCCGATCCGGCCGACACCTTCAAAGCGCTCGAGAAGCTCAAAGCCTGACGGCTCCGCAACAAGGGCGAAGCCCGGAGATCCACCCACCCGTCAAAACCGGAGCCCCGGTCGAAAACGACCGGAGGGAGATGTCTCATGCCGAGCACGCTCATCACAGGCGCCAACCGGGGGCTGGGCCTCGAGTGGGCCCGCCAGTACGCCGAGGAAGGCTGGCGGGTGTTCGCCACCTGCCGCCACCCAGCCGAGGCACGGTCCCTTCGAGGGCTCGCGGAGGAGCACGAACGCCTCAGCGTCCACCGGCTGGACGTCACTGCCTCCGAGGACATCCGGGCCCTCTGCTGGGAGCTGGAGGAGGAGCCCGTGGACGTCCTCCTGGGAAACGCGGGCGTCTACCTGGAGAAGAACATCGCCGAGTTCGGCTCCCTCTGCTACCACGACTGGCTGCGCACCCTGGAGATCAACACCATGGGAACGGTCCGGGTGGCGGAGCGCTTCGTCGACAACATCGCCCGGAGCGAGGAGCGGCTCATCGTGGCCGTGAGCAGCCACATGGGGAGCATCGCCGACATCGAGGACCCGGGAAGCTACTACTACCGCTCCAGCAAAGCCGCCCTGAACGCGGTCATGCAGGGGCTGGCCGTCAAGCTGAAGCCCCGGGGCGTGGGCGTCCTCCTGCTCCACCCCGGCGGCGTGAACACCCGCATGGGACCCCGTCACGGCATCCCCCCCGAGGAGAGCGTCCGGGGCATGCGCCGCATCGTCGAAGGGTTCCACCTGGACCGGGACACCGGGACGTTCGTCAAGTACGACGGCACGCCCATGCCCTGGTGACCCACGTCGATCTCCTCAGGGGCTCGGGGGAATCCCGGGAGAGCCGGGGGCGCCCGGATCCTGGTGAAGGGGAAGCGCCGCCTTCACGGGGCGTAGCGGATCCGGTAGACCGCACCGGCGCGGTCGTCGGAGACCAGCAGGGCCCCGTCGGGCGTGGAGAGCACGTCCACCGGCCGCCCCCAGGCGGTCCGACCCTGGAGCCACCCCTCGGCAAACACCCCGTAGCGGACCGCCCTGGAGCCCTCCAGGGTCACCGTGGTGATCCGGTACCCGATGGGCGTGGTGCGGTTCCACGACCCGTGCTCCGCGATGAAGACCCGGTTCCGGTAGGCCTCGGGGAAGCCGTCCCCCCGGTAGAAGGTCACGCCGAGGGCGGCCACGTGGGGTCCCAGCTCCACGGCCGGCGATGTGTAGCCGTCGCAGGTGCGGCCCTCCCCGTACTCCGGATCCTGGAGGTCCCGGCCGTGGCAGAAGGGGAACCCGAAGTGGAGCCCGGGCTCGGGTGCCCGGTTCAGCTCGTCCGGGGGGCGGTCGTCCCCCATCCAGTCCCGGCCGTTGTCCGTGAACCAGAGGACCCCGGTCCCGGGGTGCCAGTCGAAGCCCACCGTGTTGCGGACACCCCGGGCGAACACCTCCAGCCCCCCGCCGTCGGGCCGCATGCGCATGATGGTGGCGTAGGGGTCCCCCTCGTTGCAGACGTTGCAGGGTGCCCCCACCGGCACGTACAGCCGGCCGTCGGGACCGAAGGCGACGTACTTCCACCCGTGACGCCCGTCCCCGGGGAAGGCTTCGCTCACCACAACGGGGGCGGGCGGGGCCTCCAGGTTCTCCTCGATGCGGTCGTACCGGAGCACCCGGCTCACCTCGGCCACGTAGAGGGCGCCGTCCTTCAGGGCCACTCCGTTGGGCGAACGCAGCCCCTCCAGGAGGGTTCGCACGCGGTCGGCGCGGCCGTCGCCGTCCTCGTCCCGCACGGCGTACACTTTGCCCTCCCCCCGCGTCCCCACAAAGACGGTTCCCTGCGGTCCCAGGGCCAGGCTTCGGGCCCCGGGAACCCGGTCGGTGAACAGGTCGATTCGGAAGCCGGGCGGCAGGGAGACGGCCTCCAGGCGGATGCCGCCCCCGGGCAGCGCGGGGACGCAGCCCGCCCGGATCGGCATGAGCACGAGAAGGGCGATCAGGGAAGCGCCCAACCGCCGGTACTGCCAACCGTTCGGTCTCATGGCTTCTCCTCCTCTTTTCAGTATACCCTGCGACGGGGCGTCGAGTACAGCGTCGCCCCCATGGCGCCGGAGGCCTGCTCCTTGAGATCCTGAGGCCGTGTTCACCGCGTTCAAAGGAAAGGCGCAACTATGAAGATCGGCATCGTGGGAAGCGGGTTCGTGGGATCCACGGCCGCCTACGCCCTGATCGTCGCAGGCGTGGGCAGGGACATCGTGCTGGTGGACAAAGACGCCAAACGGGCCCGGGCCGAGGCCAACGACCTCCGGCACGCGGTCCCCTTCGCCCGGCCCCTGACCGTCCGGGACGGCGGCTACGAGGACCTCGCCGGCAGCCGCATGGTGGTCATCGCGGCCGGGGTCTCCCAGAAACCCGGGGAGAGCCGCCTCGACCTCCTGAAGCGGAACGCGGCGGTGTTCCGGGAGGTGGTTCCCAGCGTGACGGCTCACGCCCCGGACGCCGTCCTGGTCGTCGCCACCAACCCGCTGGACATCATGACGTACATGGCGGCCCGGTTCGCCTCGGAGTCGGGCGTCTCCTCCAGCCGGGTCCTGGGCTCAGGCACCATGCTGGACACCGCCCGGTTTCGATCCCTCCTGGGAGACCGGGTGGGTGTGGACCCGCAGCACGTGCACGCCTACGTCATCGGCGAGCACGGGGACTCCGAGGTGCTGACCTGGTCCCTGGTCACGGTGGGCTCCATGCACCTGGAGGAGTTCTGCATCCAGAAAGGAATCCGCCTCGACGACGAGACCCGGCAGGGGATCGACGGCGACGTCCGCAACGCCGCCTACACCATCATCGAGGGAAAGGGGGCGACCTACTACGGGATCGGGAGCGCCCTGGCCAAGCTTGCCGACGTCATCCTTCACGACCAGCGCTCCGTGCTCACCGTCTCCGCTCCCGCGGACACCGCCTCCGGGATCTCCGACGTCTCCATCTCCCTTCCCCGGGTGGTGGGCGGTGCGGGCGTCCTCTCCACCCTGGACCTCCCGCTGGACAAGCACGAGGAGCGGGCCCTCGCCCGGAGCACCGAGGTGGTCCGGGAGGCCGTCGTGTCGCTCCAGGGCGCTCTCTAGGGACCGGAGGGGACATTCCGGTGGAGGCGCAAAGAGCTCGGAGCCTCCCGACCTGCTTCCGGAACGCCAATGGATCGCAGTCTCTTCTGCGGCGGCCGAGCGGACTTCCGCGAAGCCGTCCATACCGGGATCCCGCCCGCCATATGGGGTCTCCACCCGATTCACCCGGAAGGGCTTCCCGTGTATCGTCGGGATAAGGCACGAAAACCGATTGACGGATTGGCAAAACCCCGCTCCGCCGCCGGGCACGCTACGACCTTCTGCAATCCCGGGGGCAGGTCTCGAAGGTTCGGGCGTTTTGCGACCCCCATCAAGATTCACCCCAACGAAAGGAGAGGTTGATGAAGGCTGCATTTACGCGGAGTTGCGGTGCGTGCGCCCTTTTCGCCGCCGTCGCCCTGCTGCTCGTTCACGGCGCGGGCGCCGCGGAAACGGACAACAAGCGGATGGGCATCCCGCCCGGAACGGACCCCATCCACAAGACCTACCTTCCGGTCATGGAGCCCGACTTCGAAGCCGTCCGGGCCCGGGACGTGAAGAAGAAGTCCCACTACATGGAACGCCAGAAAGCGCTGCTCGAGAGCCGCTACGACCTGGGGGACCGGCCCTCGGACGCCATGATGTCCGCCGGCCGAAAGGCGGTCCAGAAAGGGGTGCGGGTCAAGCTGCCCGAGGGGGTGACCTGGGAGAAGCTGGCATCCATGTCGCCGGAGACGATCAAAAAGAAGGACCTCTTTCCCATGGGATTCCGCCCCCTGCCCCACGCCAAGCACGAGACCGGGGGGCAGGTGTTTCCGGAGAACCACATCCAGGAGATCCTGAAGCTGGAGAAGCGCTCGCTCGAGCGTTTCGACGTGGCCATGGACCTGCCCGAGCACTTCCTTCCGGAGTTCCCGCCGCCCATCTTTCTCAGCTCCAGACCGGACCTGGGTGACGTGTCGCAGGGAAAGCTCCTCTCCATCAAGAACTACTACGACATCATGGAGGGGATCCTGACCCCGGTGCAGATGGAGGGGCTCCGTCTTCTGCTCACGCCGTTCCCCCAGCAGCAGTTCAACCAGACCACGGACCGCAAGGTGGACGAGCCCAGCCTCGGTGTGAGCTGCCTGGACTGCCACGCAAACGGGCACACCAACGGCGCGTTTCACCTGAACCCGGACACCCGGCCCCACATCGCGCGGTTCCGCCTGGACACGGTGAGCCTGCGCGGCCTGTTCAACCAGCAGATCCACGGATCCAAGCGCTCCCTTCGCTCCGTCGAAGACTTCACGGAGTTCGAGCAGCGGACCGCCTACTTCGACGGGGACCACGTCACGGCCGCCAAGAAGGGGGTCAACCTGCCGGACCGGGCGAGCCAGGTGGCCATGATGGCCCAGATGCAGAACATGTTCGACTTTCCCCCGGCTCCCAAGCTGAACACCTTCGGCAAGCTGGACCCGGCCAAGGCCACGGACGAGGAGATGATGGGGCAGGAGGTCTTCTTCGGGAAGGCCCGCTGCGCCGAGTGCCATCCGGCGCCCTTCTACCTGGACGACAAGATGCACGACCTGAAGGCGGGACGTTTCTACGAGCCGGAGATGGTCAACGGCCAGTACAACGTCTCGGACGGCCCCATCAAGACCTTCACCCTCAGGGGCATCAAGGACTCCCCGCCCTACCTCCACGACGGCCGCTGCCTGACCCTGGAGGACACGGTGGAGTTCTTCAACCTCGTCACCGGCGTGAACCTGACCGAGGACGAGAAGAAAGCCCTGGTCGCCTTCATGCGGCAGCTGTAGCCGCGGGGGGCGGAGACGGGCGGAAGTAGAACCGGCCGCGGCGGATCGGGAATCGAGCCGCAGCGGCCGGTTTTCTCTTTCGGGACGCCCTTTTGCGGTCCGGGCGCAGCGCGGACCGCAAAAGGCCGTCCTCCGAAGGGATCTAGCTCCGCTCGAAGCTCTCCGGCGAGCCCCCCTCACCCTCGATGCTGCACTGGGTGAAGTCGATCTCCTGCTTGCAGTCGGGGCAGGTGTGCATCCGATCGAACTCGTCCGAGAAGATCTCCTTCTCGGTGCCGCAGTTGGGGCACTTGCACACGAAGGATCTCAGGTGCTTGAAGCTGTCGAACCCGGGGCAATGAACGGGTGTGGTCGATCCTGCCATCGCTTTCCTCCTTTGAGTCGTCTTGTGAAGAATGTCCACCCGGGCGCTTCCCGCCCCTGGGGGCGGGTTCGCCGCCGCGGGCGTTGACACAACGAGGCCATTCTACACTCTTTCCCACTCCTCGGGAATGGGGTGGCGAATGTATTTTTCCACGCAGACGGCGGGTGCTTCCGAAACCGTGGAACGGGCCCCGTCGGGAGCGGAAGACGGCCTACGTCCCCGGTTTTACCACGTCGCACTCGCCGCAGCCGCAGACCGGGCAGTCGATGCTCTCCCTCATCTCGCTCTTCTTTCCGTTCGGGGCGATCCGGTCCACAAAAGCCTTGAACGCGTGGCCGCACTCCGGGCACAGGGCGTCTCTCTCCTCGCGCTCGCCGGTTTCCTGATCCTTCTTCAAGGTCGGTCCTCCTTTCCTGATTTCATGCTCCGGCTCGACGGCTTCCCGTCCAGGCGCACCACGTGGGTGGAGCAGGAGATGCACGGGTCGTAGGCACGCACCAGCACCTCCAGGGCCTGCTCGATGACCGGTGCCTCCCGGTCCACCAGGCCGGGCGTGTACGCCTTCAGGTCCGCTTCGATGTTCCCCAGGTTCTGGGCGGTGGGGATCACCAGGTTGGCCTCCAGGCAACGGCCCTCGTCGTCGAAGGCGTACTCGTGAAACAGCGTCCCCCGGGGGGCCTCCACCGCGCCCACCCCGCGGCCCGCGCAGGGGCGGACCGGAGCCTGCTCGTCCTCGGGGCGGAGCCCGGTTTCGAGCAGCGCCTCGATGATTCGAACGGACTCCTCCATGCAGTGGGCGCACTCCACGACCTGGGCGGCGTTGTTCATGAAGGGGTTGTGGCAGGGGCCCTCCAGGCCCAGCCGGTCCGCCGCCTCCAGGGCGACCGGTCGCAGCAGGCCCCGGTTGTTGTTCACCCGGGACAGGGCCCCGACCATGTACTCGGACCGGCTCCAGCGGGCGTACTTGGCCGTGGAGTGCGGCTGGACGTACTCCCGCACGGCCTCCCGGTAGGATCCCGGTTCCAGAGCGCCGCTTTCGCTCGAGAAGAGGTCGCCCTCGTAAAAGGGGTAAACCTCCGGGTGCTTCAGGGAGACGTACTCCGTCTCCCGCTCGAACGACGGCACCGAAAACCCCCGGAAGAGCGACACCGTCTCGCGGATGTCCTCCGAGGCCTCGATCAACCGCTCCTTCATGCGCAGGAGCCCCGCTTCGTCGTGGACAAAGGGGAAACCGCCCGCGTTCATGGCCACCGGGTGGGTGTGCCGCCCCACCACCTCCCTGCAGAGGTCGTAGGCCAGCCGCTTCAGGCGCATGGCCCGCCGGACCGTCTTCCGATCCCTACCCGCCAGGTGAAGCAGGCTGGGGACACCCAGAAAATCAGGAGCCGCAAGGAAGTAGAGGTGCAGGACGTGGCTGCTCAGGACCTCCCCGTGGAAGGCGAGCCTCCGCAGCAGCACGGACTGATCGGAGGGCCGCACGCCGAACGCCGACTCGATCGCCTTCAGGGCGGCCGCCCTGTGGCTCACCGCGCAGATGCCGCAGATGCGCGAGGCCAGGTGGGCCACCTCGTCGAATTCCCTGCCGCGCAGAAAGGCCTCGAAGAAGCGGGGGGCCTCCACGACCGAGAACCGCACCTCCTCGAGCTCGCCGTCCCGGATCACGGCGGTGATGTCCCCGTGCCCTTCCACGCGGGTCAGGTGATGCACGTGGATGTTCGCTTCACGGGCCATGGTCGGTCGCCTCCTGTTCCGTCCCGAGGTCCGGCCCGTTGTACAGGGTGAACCAGGTGCGGATCCGCTCCGGATCCGCCTCGAGACCGCGGGCCACCGCATCCATGATGGCGTGGCGGCGGCTCGAGGTGAGCACCCGGACCGCCGCCTCGAGGTTGGCCTCGTCTACGAGCCCCCGGCACCCCTGGCACGCGTCGCCGTACGCCGTGCAGATCGCGTCACAGCCGCACCGGGTCACCGGCCCGAGGCACATGAGCCCCTTCTCCAGGACGCACAGGTGGTCGTTTCGCTTGCACTCCACGCAGACCGGGTCGTTGGGAAGGGGATGGGGCTGGCCGGTGAGGATCCGCTTGAACACGATCTCGATCTCCGGGAGGCTGGCGGGACAGCCGAGGATCCGGTAGTCCACCGGCACCACCCCGGCCACGGGCCGGGCGGGCAGGGTCTCGAAGCGGCCGGCCTCTTCGCCGTAGACGAGCTCCAGCACCTCTTCCGCGCTCCACCGGTTCTTGAGCGCGTTGTGACACCCGATGGCGGCGCAGGTCCCCAGGGCGACCACGGTCTCGGCGTTTTCCCGAATCCTCCGGATTCGCTTCTCGTCCTCCCGGTCGGCGATGCTTCCCTCGCAGAAGGCGATGTCGTAGGCGTCCGACCCCCCGCTCATGGCCTCCCGCCAGGCCACCACCTCCACGTGCTCCAGCAGGTCCAGCAGGGTCTCCTCGAGTTGGAGGACCGTCAGCTGGCACCCCTCGCAGCAGGCGAAATCGAAGAACGCGATTCGTGGCTTTTTTCCTTGCATCGAGATGGTCCTTTCCCGTCACCGGCTTTCCTTCACGCCGGCGGTCTGTTTCGATCCCTCCGGCCCCGGCCGGCCCCACTCACTCCGGCGCCCTCGCCTCGACCGCCTCGCTGAACCCCTCCAGGTCCGAGTAGCGGAACACGGGTCCGTCCTGGCAGACGTACACCCCGTTGAGCTGGCAGTGGCCGCACTTGCCGATCCCGCACTCGAAGCGGCGCTCCAGGGAGAAGAAGATCCGCCTCCGGTTCATGCCCTTTTCCAGGAGGGACGCGGCCGCGAAACGGAACATGACCGGAGGGCCGACCACGGCGGCCACGGTCGACCGGGGGATGAGCTCGACCTCCTTCTCGAGGGGCTCCGTCAGCACCCCGGTCCTTCCGGTCCAGGACTCGTCCGCCTCGTCCACGGTGAGAAGCATCTCCATGTCCTCGCCGCGTCCCCACGTCTCGACGTCGTCCCGAAACAGGATCATGGAGGGGTTTCTCGCCCCGTACACCACGATGAGCCGTCCGTACCCCTCCCGGTTGTCCCGCACGTACTGGATCAGGGAGCGCAGCGGCGCCAGACCGAAGCCGCCCGCAACAGCCAGAACGTCCCGGTTCCGCATGGTGCGGACGGGAAACCCCCGGCCGAAGGGTCCCCGGATCCCGACCCAACCGCCCTCCGCGGCGTGGTACAGCGCATTGCTCACGCGCCCGACCGGACGGACGCAGAGCTTGAACCGGTCGGTGCGGGTCGGCGACGAGCAGACGGAGATGGGGATCTCCCCGTAGCCGAACATGGAGACCTGCACGAACTGCCCCGGCTTGTGCCCCAGGGAACGGCGATCCGCCAGCTCCAGCTCGATCACGGCGTCCACCGCGTCCCTGCGGATCGAGACGATCCGGGCGGGCTCGGGCAGGTAGGTCCAGTCGGCGGGCGAACCCGCGCGTTGTCCGGTCTCAGGCACGGCCCCCCCCTTTCGCAGCGGCTGCAATGATCCGATTGGTCTCGTCCAGGATGTTGATGTCCGCCGTGCAGGCCCTGCTGCACCGCCCGCAGCCCGTGCAGAAGGGGCGGCCGAACCTGCGGTGGAGGTAGAGGAACTTTCGGTGCCACCGGTGACGGACCCGCTGCCAGCGCTCCCCCCGGAACCGGTGGCCGCCGGCCACCGCGGCGAAGTCCAGCAGCTGGCAGGCGTCCCAGGCCCGGCGCCGCTCACCGCTCTGGAGATCCCAGTCGAACACGTCGTCCATGGTGAAGCAGAAGCAGGCCGGGCAGGTGGTGTTGCAGGAGCCGCAGCTGTAGCACCGGGCGGCGATCTCCTCCCAGATCTCACGGAAGGACCCCGACTCCAGGAAATCCGCCAGCCGGTCCGGATCCGCCTCCAGCCGTCCCCGAAAGCCCAGGTTCTTCTGTCTTCGCCGGTCCTCCGCGTCGAGGAAGTCCTGCCCCCGTGGATCGGAGGTCCGTGCCCCGCTCAGCAGGTCCCCGCCCGCCGGGGTGTGGGTCTCCACCAGGTAGCCGCGCTCGATCTCCGTCAGGAAGAGGTCGCACGGTCTCCGGGCCTGGGAGACGCCCAGGGAGTCGCAGAAGCAGTACTCGTCCGGAACGCAGTCCACCCCCAAGATGATCGACCGGCTGCGGTTGTAGAGCCACCTCCGGTCCGGCGGAGGAAAGCTGTAAGCCCGGTCCAGGGCGTCGAGGGCCGAGAGGTCGCAGGGGTGGACCCCCATGAGCACCCGGGGGGGCTCCTCCCGGACGGGCGTGAGGCCCGGGGGGTTACCGGCCGTGAAGCGAAACACCGTCTCCGTCGGCGGGAAAAAGGCCTTTTTCGGGGGCATGGTGGTGGTGGTGTACCGGAGGACGAGGTCCTCGGGCCGGCGCAGGAGGTCGAAGGCGTGGAAACCGGGCTGGTCCGGGCGCTCCACGGGTCCCATGACGGGGCCGGACTCCATGATTCCTGCGGTCCAATCGAGGAGGTCTTCGGGGGACATCACGCAATAGGACGGCAGGCTGCGCGCGCGCATCATGACGGCTTCACTCCTCCCCCCGGGGCTTCGTCTCCCGGCGGCGGGCCATCAGCCGGCGGAAATGGTCGTGCTCCTCCGCCATCACCCGGTCCACCTGGTCCGCATCGGACCGCCTCACCAGGGTCTTCATGCCCGAGTAGAACAGGATGGATTTCTTCTCGAAATCGAGGGCCGCCTCCAGGATCTCGAGCGGCCCTCCGAGCTCCCGGACCCGCTGCGAGGCCCGCCCCGGATCGTCGAAGACCGCTCCGGCGGTGAACGCCTCCATGTAGCGCCTGAGCTCCCCCGGGTAGCTCTCCGGCAGGGGTTCGTCGCCGCCCGCCTCCTCCTTCATGCGGGAGAACAGGCGGGCGTGCTCCCGCTCCTGGTCCATGAGGTACTGAAAGAGCTCCCTGGATTCCCCGTCGACCGGCTCGGACAGGCAGGCCTCGTAGAAGGCCCGCCCGTGGTCCTCGATTCGGACGGCCATCTCCATCAGCTGGGCCGCGGTGAACACGGGATGCTGCGGCATGCCTTGCCTCCTTGGGCCCGCTACTCCGGTTGAACGGCCGAGGCGGGCTGTGCGTTTTCGACGGCGGCGGGAACGACCTCAGAGAGGGACGGGTGGACGTGGATTCCCAGCAGGATGGGGAGGAAGGTCCCCTCCGCGGCCATGGCGTTGACCGCCTCCTGGATCAGGATCGAGGCCCGGGGTCCGATGATGTGAAACCCCAGCAGCCTCCCGTCCTCCTCGAGAAGCACCGCCTTGGCAAAGCCGTGCTCCTCGGCCATGGCCTCGCCCCTGGCCGTGTCCCGGTACTCTGCGAACCCGATCCACACCTTGTCCGCCCCGTGGGCTTCCAGCGCCTCCGCCTCGGTCACCCCCACCGAAGCGATCTCCGGCCGGCTGAACACGGCGTGGGGCACCAGGTCGAAGGTCATCTCGGCCTGCTCGCCGTGGAACACGCTGCGCCAGACCAGCTCGGCCTCCCGGTTGGCCGCGTGCCGAAACATCTTCCGCCCCACGGCGTCGCCGAAGGCCCAGATGTTTTCCCGGGCGGTCTCCAACCGGTCGTTGACGACGATGTACCCTCGATCGTCCGTGCCCACACCGGTCCGCTCCACCTGGAGGCGATCCGCGTTCGAGCGCCTTCCGGCGGCGACCAGGATCCGCTCCGCGCGAAACGCCCGGGTCGATCCGGAGCCCTTCTCCCGTGCGGTCACGGTGCACGCTCCGTCCTCCCGCCGGACCGCCGCCACCTCGAGGCCGGTGTGGACGACCATCCGCGTCTCCAGCCTTTCCCGGAGCTTGGCCGAGACCTCGGGCTCCTCCCCCTTCACCAGCCGGTCTCCCCGCTGGACGAGCGTGACCTCGGTGCCCATGGCGGAGAAGAAGTGGGCGTACTCCACGGCGATGTACCCGCCGCCGATGATGACCAGGCTCTCGGGTCTCTCCCGGAGGTCCAGGACCGTCTCGTTGGTCAGGTAGTCCGCGTCGTCCAGGCCCGGGATGGGCGGAATGAACGGCCGGGCGCCCGAGGCGATGAAGATCTTGTCGCCCCGAATCCTCCCGCTGCCCAGCTCCAGGGTGCGGTCCTCCACGAACCACGCCTCCTCGGGATAGAAGTCCAGGCCGGGGGCGGCCTCCACGTTCCCGCGCGACAGGTCCCGGTCCTCGCGGATGCTGCGACGCATTCTTTCCATGATGAACCCGAAGTCCACGGACCGGATCTCCCCGTGAACCCCCAGGCCCGCCGCCTCCTGAATCTCCATGACGCGATCCGCTGGATAGATCAGGAGCTTCGAGGGGATGCACCCCACGTTGAGGCAGGTCCCCCCCACCGGACCGCTGTCCACCAGGGCGGTTTCCATCCCGTGGGCCAGGGCCTCCTCCGCCACAATGGCGCCGGCCCCAGACCCGATGACGATCACGTCGTACTCCTTCATGGTCCCCTCGCCGCGGGCGTCACCGGCCGGGCGCCCGGCTCGAAGGCCGCCCGGCAGGGCGCGGCGCCCTACAGCGGCTCCTCGGGAGTCCCGCTTTCTTCCAAGCGTCCCAGCCGCCCTTCAGGGCGCAACCGTCGGTGAATCCCCGCTTCACCGGCTCCGCCGCCGAAGCGGCACGGGTGTTCGTCTCCATTCTTAGGACATCGGCCCCCGTCCGGAAAATGGGTTCGATCCCTACCTCTTTCGACATGGGGCAGTAGAAATTCGAATGGGGTGGCCGCGCGTGAAGAATGGGGGATCGGCCCCATTTCCCCGAGCGCCCCTTTCGTTTAGCCTGCACCGCAGGGTACGAGCTTGCGACCGGACCGCGGCGACGCTCCGCGATAGGGGAAGGGGAACCAAGCCATGAAGATGACACTGCTGCCGGGCCTGATGCTCCTGCTCCTGCTCGCTCCGCTCCCCGGCGCCGCCGCCGAGGAGGAGCCGGGGAAAAAGCAGGCATTCATGACCAAGGGCCGGCATCCCTACTCGGACCTGGAGCCTTCGGATCGCTGCCTCTCCTGCCACCGCAAGATTTACCGTCAGTATCAGAACTCGGCCATGGCCCGCGCTCAGATCCTCCCCTGGGACCAGGCCGAGTACTTCCAGATCCTCCTCCCCCACGTCCGCGGAAACCCAGAATTGAAGGGGCTCGAGGACGCCTGCATCCGCTGCCACGCCCCCGCCGCCTACCTCGCGGGGGACGTTCCCCCGCCCCCAAAGGGCAAGGCGAACCCCAAGGCGGACGGCGTGACCTGCGACGTGTGCCACACCATGACCGGCGTCATGGGCGACCGTCCCTACAACGGGAACTACCGGGTGGAGCCGGGCACGGTCAAGTACGGCCCGCGCAGGGAGGTCCAGTCCTACCACCACGAGTCCGAGTACCGTCCCATCCAGACCAGCGCCGAGATGTGCGGCACCTGCCACGACGAGACCAGCTTCTACGGCGCCTGGGTCAAGGAGACCTACCGGGAGTGGAAGGAGAGCCCTTACGCAGAGGCCGGGATCCAGTGCATGGACTGTCACGAGCCGGCCGCTGCCGGCAAGGCCTCCCCCATGGGACCGGAGCGACCGGACGTCACCCAGCACCTCTTCATGGGCGGCAACGCGCCGGAGTGGATGAACGGCGCCGCCGTCGTCAGCGTCTACCCCCAGTCGGACGAGGTGTCCCCCGGACGCACCCTGGCATTCCAGGTCGTGGTCGTGAACCAGCGGGCCGGCCACCCCATTCCCACCGGCTCCACCGAGGAACGTCAGGTCTGGCTCCACGTGGAGATCGAGGATCCCGACGGGAAGCGCCACCACGTGAAGGCCGCCCTCGCACCGGGGGACGACGCAGAAAACAGCTACAGCGTGGCCCACAACCGGCCCGCCTACAAGGATCTGGGAGAGATGATGGGCATCGACGGGTTCGACGGGATCCCCCGCGACGCCCTCCCGGAAGGCGACCGCCTGTACCGGAAGGTGTTCCTCAACCCCGACGGAGAGGAGACCATCGCGCAGTGGTTCGCCAAGCGAACGGACGTCTTCGACAACCGGCTCGAACCCCTGAAGGCGCGCACCGAGATCTACGAGTGGAGCGTTCCGGAGAGGGCGCCGGAAGGCGAGCTCATCGTCGAGGCGACCTTGAGCTACAGGAGGCTGCCGCAGTCCGTGGCCGATCTCGTGGAGATCGGGACCGTGCCCGTCCTCGAGATCGGGAAGGCCCGGGCCAGGGTCCGGGTGAGCCCGTGACGGGACCATCAGGCCGGGTCCGTCCGATCTACACGATGCACCCCATGGTGCCCCGGTCCGGATCGAGGGATCCTGAACGGGAAGAGAAAAGACACGCCGCCACAACCACAGCAAGGAGGCATTCCCATGAAGAAATGGAAAACCCCGTTATGTCTGCTGGTTCTGGGCAGCCTGCTCGTGTCTTTCCTGATGGCGGCCCCCGCCGCCTTCGCAGAGCGGAAGCTGATCCGGAACCACACCTTCGCCATCTTCCAGAGCCGCCGGGGGGACGTGTTCCTGCACATCCGGAACGACGACTGCCAGGCGAAGTACCGTGCCGTGGTCAACGAGACCATCCTGGGCGAAGGCACCATCGACGTGAGCGTGACGGAGACGGTCATCCCGTTCGGGGACGCGGACCTCTACATCCGCTGCTCCGGCGGGGAGATGTACGCCGAGCTCAGGTAAACACCGCACCGGGCGGAGAGTCGTCCGGGGAACCCCGGAGGAAACCCATGAGAGAACTCGCGATTCTGTACCTGGCGGCCGTCCTGGTCGGGTGGGGAGCCCCCGCAACGGCGGCCGAGACCCCCTGCGAGGCGTGCCACCGGTCCCACACCCCGGGGATCGTCACGGACTGGGAGATGAGCGCACACGCGGCCAACGACGTCACGTGCAGCGTCTGTCACGGCGACGAGCACATGTCCCCCGAGGACACGGACCAGGCCCGGCTCGCGACCTGGAAGACCTGCGAGGGCTGTCACGCGGAGCAGGTGGAGCAGTTCAAGGCCGGCAAGCACTCCCTGGCCTGGACCTCGGCCAACGCCATGCCCACCACCCACTGGCAGCCCATGGCGCTCCTGGAGGGTCAGAAGGGCTGCACGGGCTGCCACAAGATCGGCCTCAAGTCCGAGAAGGAGATCCAGGACCTCCGGGACAAGGGCGTGAAGTACGGGTCGGCCTCCTGCGACTCCTGCCACACGCGGCACCTCTTCTCCACCGAGGAGGCCTCGGAGCCCGAGGCGTGCCGGACCTGCCACATGGGAATCGACCACCCCCAGTGGGAGATGTACGAGTCCTCCAAGCACGGCGTCCGCTACCTGCTCTCTCAGAAAGGCGTGCTCGCCGACACGGTGTCGGCGCCCAAATGCCAGACCTGCCACCTGCCCGACGGCACGCACGAGAACGACACGGCCTGGGGGTTCCTGGCGGTCCGGCTGCCCATGCCCGAGGACGAGCAGTGGGCCGAGGACCGTGCAACCGTCCTCCAGGGGCTCGGCGTTCTGGGTCCCGACGGCAAGCCCACCGACCGGCTGGAGGTGGTCAAGCAGGCGCGCGTGGCCAAGCTGACCGAGGAGGCCTGGCAGGAGAAGCGGACCGAGATGATCAACATCTGCAGCGGATGCCACTCCGAGGAGATGGTGAAGACCGAGCTCCAAAAAGGGGACGACATGATCCGGGAGGCTGACCACCTGATGGCGGAGGCCATCCGCGTTGTGGCCTCCCTGTACGACGAGGGCCTGCTCGAGAAGCCGGATCACTACGCCTACGCCCACCCCGATCTCCTGGCCTTCCACGACGCCCCGACGGTGGTGGAGAACAAGCTGTTCCTGATGTTCCTCAAGCACCGCATGCGGACCTTTCAGGGCGCCTTCCACATGAACCCGGACTACACCCTCTGGTACGGGTGGAGCGAGATGGTCCGGGACCTCCAGGAGATCCGGCGCCTGGCTGCAGAGATGAGAGAGAAGAAGGGCTGATTCGGGAGGATTCCCATGGCAGACAAGGTTCCACCACCCAACAAGGAAAGCAGGATCTTCACCAAGTTTCTGGTGCTCGGCCTGGTCCTCCTGGTCGTGGCGCTGATCCTCATGTTGATCCTGTGACCCAGGGGCGCACCCCCCGCACACGGGAGGGGAGGCATCGAGGACGGCTCTCCGGACGGAGACGATCGGAAACGGGGCCCGAACCGCGAACGACGACGCCCCGCCCCGGCATCCCCGGGGCGGGGCGTCGTCTGCACGCGTCAAACGTTTTCCGGGACGGCTTTCCCGGCGTCAGGCTTCCTGATACTTGAAGGACACGTTCAGACGCGTCCGGTACGAGGTGATCTTCCCCTCGGTCAGCGTGACGTCCAGCCGCGTCACCTCGGCGACCCGGAGATCTTTGAGGCTTCCCGTCGCCGTCTCGATGGCCGTCTTCGCGGCCTCCTCCCAAGAACTGTCGCTCGTTCCCACCAGCTCGATGATCTTGTAGGTGCTCCCTGCCATGGTTCGACTCCTTTCGATGTTCGGATGTTCGTTCGCCTTGTGCACCCCGATCGCCTTGGGGCGGCCCCTGGGCCCGGAGGCCCGGGCCGTCGTGCTTCCTTGGGACGCCGCAACAGAGTCTAGAGGACTGCGGGGGGTCGAATCAATGGGGCCGAGCCTGTATTTGCGGGAGCGGACACCGCGGACTACCGGCCGGTGACGTCTCGAATACATGAAGGGCCCGATGTCGGGGCTCATCCGGCCTGTGTAGACTGTTTACCGTGAAAAATGCCCCTCGACGGGCCGGCGCAGGGCGGCATTTCACATGCCGCCGCAAGGCTTCGCTACACACGGCGGGGTGTAAAACCCCGCCCTACGAAAACACCGGTTTTCGTCAGCAGGGGTGACCGGGAGCCGAGCGCCGGTCATGGACGTTTGAAAACAGACGATGACACCCGCCGGCGGAAAGGAGGTCCGATTTGATTCGACTGATCGCAAGACACTGGTGGGTCCACCTGGTCCGGGGCGTCCTGGCGATTCTCTTCGGGCTGGCCGCGCTGTTCTGGCCCGGGATCACCGTGGGGGTGCTGGTGCTCCTCTTCGGCGCCTACGTCCTGGTGGAAGGAGCCTTGGCCCTCGCTTCGGGGTTTCGAAGCCGCGGGGAGCCCGGGTGGTGGATCCTCCTCCTCGAGGGCCTGGCCGGCGTGATCGTGGCGGCTTGCGCCTTCGCGTGGCCGCTCATCACCGCTCAGGTCCTCCTGGTGTTGATCGCTCTCTGGGCCCTGGTCACGGGCATCCTGGAGACCGCCGCCGCCCTTCGGCTCAGGAAGGAGATCGAGGGTGAGTGGGTCCTGGCGGTGATCGGGGTGCTCTCCATGTTGATCGGGCTGTTCATCCTGATCAACCCGGCGGCCGGTGTGCTGGTCGTGGTTTGGGCCATCGGCCTCTACGCGATCCTGTTCGGCGCGCTCATGGTCCTTCTGGGCGTGAAGGTGAAGAGGCTGGGCGCGGCTTGATGCGCAGCGCCCCCAAGCGGAGGATCTGGTGAAGACCTATGACGCGATTGTGTTCGGAAGCGGCGTGGCCGGCGGCGTGGCCTCCCGGCGGCTGAGAGAGTCCGGCCTCGACGTGGCGCTCCTGGAACCGGGACCCCTGGGGGGCACCTGTCCCCTGCGCGGCTGCGAGCCCAAGAAGACCCTGTTCGACGTGGTCGAGTCCATGGAGCGCTGTCGCATGCACCGGGGGCTCGGGCTCTCCGGCACACCGGAGCTGGACTGGGGCGAGCTGGTGCGGTTCAAGAACGGGTTCACGGACCCGGTACACGAGCAGGTCCGGGCCGACCTGGAAGACCGCGGGATCGACTGGATCCGGGCCCCCGGGCGCTTTCTCGATCCGGGGGCTGTGGAGGCGGAGGGGGAGCGGCTCGCCGCGGGGACCTTTGTCGTTGCCACGGGGGCCGTCCCCAGGCCCCTCTCCTTTCCCGGGGCCGATCACGTGACGGACAGCAGCGCCTTTTTCGACCTCGAGAAGCTCCCGGGCCGCATGGCCGTCATCGGCGGGGGATACATCGCCTTCGAGTTCGCCCACCTGGCCGCCCGGGCCGGGACGGGCGTGGACATCCTGGTCCGAAGCGGGCGCTGCCTCAAGTACTTCGATCCGGAGCTGGTGGACCTGCTCGTGGACAGAAGCGAAGCGCTCGGCATCCGCATTCACCACCACGTGCCCATGGATCGCATCGAGCGGGAGGGCGGCTCCTTCCGGGTCCTGGCCGGGGACGGCTCTCGGGAGGTCCGGTCGGACCTTGTGCTCCACGGCGCGGGCCGGGTCCCGGCCCTGGCCGGCCTCGACCTGGAGGCCGGAGGCGTGGAGACCGGGGAGCGGGGGATCGCCCTCAACGAGCGCCTCCAGAGCGTTTCCAACCCCCGGGTGTACGCGGCGGGCGACGTGAACGCCACCGGCCCGCAGCTCACCCCGGTCGCGCTGATGGAAGCCGAGGCGGTCACACGCGACATTCTGGAGGGAAGCGCGGAGCCGCCCGACTACTCCGGGATTCCCAGCGTGCTGTTCACCCACCCGGTCCTGGCCCGCACGGGCCTGCTCGAGACCGAGTGCGAGGAGCTGGGCATCCCCTACGAGAAGCGGTTCGTGGACGCCTCCCAATGGGCCTCCGTGAAACGACTGGGCGAGGAGACCGCCGCGGTCAAGATCTTGATCCAACCCGGGGACGGCCGAATACTCGGTGCGCACGTTCTGGGCCCCCACGCCGAGGAGGTGATCAACGTCTTCGCCATGGCCGTCCGAAAGCGCATTCCACGCCGTGACTTGGGCGACGTCGTGTGGGCGTACCCCTCCTTCGTCTACGACACCGTCCGGCACGTGCTGCTCTGAGGGAAAGGACGGGAGGGGCCGCCCCCACGACAAAATACAGGATTGTGCGTATTCCCATTCGGACCGGGTCGGAGCATCCTTGAGCTCCGAAGTGAAGGCGGAAGCCGGGTCCGAAGGAGAGGAGCCGTCGCCATGATGCCCATCGCGCCGTTGATGATCGAGCACAGGTTGATCGAACGCATGATCACCCTGTTGAAGGAGTCCCTGCGTGAAGCCGAACAGGAGCAGCGGGTGGACCCCCGGTTCATCGAACGCGCGACCCGCTTCATTCGAGACTACGCCGACCGGTGCCACCACGGCAAGGAGGAGGACATCCTGTTCCGGAACCTCGAGAAGAAGCCTCTGACCGAAAGCCACCGGAGGATCATGGAGGAGCTCGTGCAGGAGCACCGGTGGGGACGGGAGACCACCCGCGCCCTGGTGGCCGCCAACCACCGGTACGAGCAGGGCGACGCGGGGGCCCTGTACGAGATCGCGGACCGCATCCGGAGCCTGGTGGAGTTCTATCCCGCGCACATCGAGAAGGAGGACAAGGGCTTCTTTCTCCCGGTGATGAAATACTTCTCGGACGAGGAAAAAGACCGGATGCTGAAGGAGGGGCACGCCTTCGACAGCGAACTCCTGCACGGGGGGTGGGACGACCTCGTCTCGTCGCTGGAGGAAAGCCCGGAAGGCGAGCCAGAGGCCTCGTCCCAAGGATAGCGAACCGGCCCGCCGTGAGTCGGGCCTCGAAGTCCGAAACGAAAACGACGCCATCGAGGGAGGATGTCCATATGGCTGGAGCCCTGCTGCGCATCGTCCTGTACACGGCCGCGGTCGTCCTGCCGGTTGCAGCGGCCTCCTTCCTGGGGGAAAGCTCACCCGGAATCGTTCACGAGGCGGCGAAGAACATGGCCCTCGCCGGGTTCACGATCCTCGTCCTCCAGGTCCTCCTGGCGGCCAGGATCAAGTGGATCGAGCGGGCCTTCGGCTTCGACATCCTCATCCGATTCCACAAGCACATGGCGGTCTTCGCCTTCCTCCTGCTGCTGGCCCACCCCCTCCTTCTGGCCTGGAGCGGCGGCGGGTGGCGGCTGCTCGTCGGCCTGGACCTTCCCTGGTACATCTACGCGGGCAAGGCGGCCCTGGTCCTCCTGGCGCTGAACGTGCTCGCCAGCCTCTACCAGGGCCGGCTGAGGCTCAAGTTCGAAGGGTGGCGCTCCATCCACGCGGTCGCCGGCCCCCTGCTCATCGTCCTGGGCTTCGCCCACAGCTGGGCAGCGGGGGACGACCTGGAAACCGCCGCCCTGAAGACCGTCTGGGTGGTCCTGCTCTGCGTGGCGGTCCCGGTGTTCGCGTACCACCGGTTCTTCCGGCCGATCCGCCTCAAGGAGCGGGCCTTTCGCGTGGTGGAGGTTCGGCCCGAGGCCGAGGACGTGCACACCGTGAAGATGGCCCCGCCGGAGGGGGAGGACGTCCCGGACTACCTCCCGGGGCAGTTCCACTTCGTGACCTTTTACCGGGGTCGGGGCCTTCCCGTGGAGGAGCACCACTGGACCATCTCGTCCTCCCCCACGGAAAGAGGGTTCGTGAGCTCCACCATCAAGAACCTGGGGGACTTCACCTCCACCATCTGGATGACCAAGGTCGGGGACCGGGCGGCTGTGCACGGGGCGTTCGGCCGCTTCTCCTACGCGCTCCACCCGGAGGAAAGGGACCTGGTCTTTCTGGCCGGCGGCATCGGCATCACCCCGCTCATGAGCATGCTCCGACACATGCGGGACACCGGGGACAGGCGGTCCGTGCTTCTCCTCTACGCCAACCGCAACGAGGATCAGATCGTCTTCCAGAAAGAGCTCTCCGAGATCGAGTCGGGGGACCACCCGGACCTCGAGGTGGTGCACGTTCTGAGCCGGCCCGGCCAGGGGTGGCAGGGAGAGACCGGTCACGTCGACCGGGACAGGATTCGCGACCACTGCGGGGAGGTGGAGGGCAAGGTGTTCTACGTCTGCGGGCCTCCGGCCATGCGTGAGAGCGTGGTCGAGGGGCTCCGGGAGCTGGGCGTGCCCGACCGGGCCGTTCGTCTCGAAATCTTCTCATTCCTGGACTGACGGGTGAGCCATGCGCAAAACGGACTTGAAACGCACCACCACCGGGGTCGTCATCGTGATCTCCTTCGTCGTGATCCTGCTCGGCGCGTATCGGGCCCGGGTGGGGCCGCCCGGCGAGCCGCCCGAGGAGGGGGCCGCCCTCTTCCAGGAGGCCGGCTGCACCCGGTGCCACCACACCGAGAGCCGAAAGGCCGAGATCGGACCCGGGCTCCAGGGTCTCTTCGAGCGGCAGACCCTCCCGGTGAGCGGAAGGGCCGTGACCGGGGAGAACGTCCGCCGGCAGCTCGAGGACCCTTACGAGAACATGCCTTCCTTTGCGGACGAGCTCGATCACGAAGAAATGCACCTCATCGTCGACTACCTGAAGACCCTGTAGGAAAAGACCCCGCCTCCGCGACGAA
>Ga0207797_1000269_pt1 | contig 39621 bp, 35 predicted proteins | sample PRCRCaboRojoPR_6_FD_187275 | JGI IMG/M metagenome (GOLD analysis project Ga0207797, IMG submission 187275) | Marine sediment microbial community from Cabo Rojo, Puerto Rico - PR CR 10% Liquid 1 (SPAdes) | ecosystem: Environmental > Aquatic > Marine > Coastal > Sediment | place: Cabo Rojo, Puerto... | reverse complement strand
AGTAACTTGCGTGACCATGAAGCTTTCGCCAGGTTGACATGCTGGCTTTTAGCTCCTTCTGCAGCCTCCCGGATCAGGTTTTCTGCATTCCTTGAGAAGAAACTGGTCTCAAAGATCCAGCTGTTCATACCTGAAACTTTGTTATACAAAAGCCCCGCATTGATGTTTTTGCTGTGCTCCGGCTCAAGCGAAGGATTGCTCAGGACATTCAGCCCGTCACCAAATATTTCCGAACCCTCAGGCAAACGATAGGTGTTTTCGAATGAAGTTTTCAGCTTTAATCCGCTAAATATATCAAATGTCGCGGCAAAGCCATACCCCGGCTTTCTGAAACTGTTTTTGTGGATGATCTTTCTGGGATTCTCACTGTAAACGTCTTCTTCAACAGTTTTTCCCTTGAAAAGAAAATATTTTACGAATGGGGTAAGAGACACTTTCTTTTCAAAAAAGTACCTGGTATAAGACAAACCCCATATGTTCTTCTTTAGGTAATTCGGATCGCTAAACGGAACGATATCCGGATCAAACGGATCGGAGCCTTTCCTGGCAAATCCCGAACGGGTATAGTTGAAGGCCAGTTGGTGTTTTTTTCGGGCGTATTTGAGATTTCCTACCGCCAGCATGGTTCGGTCGTTAAAGGTAAAGAGCGATTTTTGCCAGTCGCTTTCACCGATATTCGGATTGTTACGGATGGTGTAAGAACCGTCCCAGTTATATTCCCTGGAGCTGGTATCTACTACCTCGTATTGACCATCGATGTAAGATGCGTAGGCGCTTACGTCCAGCCCCTTTATAAACAGGTCCTCTTTTTTGTATTCGAAAGTGGGCATGAGTATGTTGTCCCTGGTATGCACCTTTCCGTAAACCCTTTCAAGGCTTAAACCATGCTGAACGTTATTGCGGTTGCCCGAACGTGTAAGACCAACGAGGAGCTTATCCGCGTATGACTTATCTTTAATTCCTGCTTTAATCTGTAACATGCCCGATTCATAAGAATCATGAAACCGGGTAAAACTCCTTGTACCAATTACATTTCCAAGCTCATCATGTATTTCAATATCATCAACTTCATAATCGTTATCGGAATAATTATAAAATGCTGCCGTTTTCAGGACAATACCACTGTTTCCCAGTTCATACTGCCCGTTCAGTGATGCCTTATGGGTATTGAATGATCCGTAAGAGTAAGAGACATCGAGGTAATCACCCATGTCATCCCGGGTAATGATGTTTACCGCACCTCCTAATGCGTCTCTGCCCAACCACACTGGCACTACTCCCTTATACACTTCAACCCGTTCAATCAGATTCACCGGAATGGTATTGATGTTGTAGGAAGATCCGTAGTTTTCCATGGGCACGCCATCGATGAAAAATTTTACACGTTTCCCGGATAACCCATTGATGGAGAATTTAAAATCAGAACCCAAACCTCCTTCTTCGCGGATATTCACACCTGAAACCCTCCTGAGCATGTTGCCCACGTCAATGCTAGAACTCTTAAATTTCCTGGCATCCAGGGCTGCAACACTATAGGCCTTCTCCCTTGTTTTAAACGCTTCACTTTTCCCTGAAACAACCACCTGCTCCATCTGAATTTCTGATTTTTTTAGTGTAATCCGGTGGTTTGTTTTATTAAGCATTTCCCGTGTGAATTGAATCATCCTGTCCTGGTAGCCTATACATTTCACTTTTACCACCAGACTGGTGGCTGGAAGACCGGTTAAACTGAATTCACCATTAATGTCGGCCGCCGTACCCCTGTTTGTCTCAGGTACAGATATGGTAGCAAAGGGCACACCTTCGCCCGACTCATCCACCACCTGTCCTGAGAGTGTATGGCTCTTCTTTTGCGCCTTCAAATTAACACACGCAAGAAGCAGGCCTATAAAAACCAAACTTGCTATATAATGGACATCGGTGAAATTTGCACTCATAATGCTTTTTGAAATAATATTTAGAAAGGCAAAAATATTCCCGGTTTAACAAGAATACAATCCCAATAAATTGGTATTTTGATCAAGGAATAAAGTTGTTGAAGGAAAGATTCGAATGTTTAAAAGATCACCCAAACACGAAAACCCTGTTCATTATTAAATATATTTTACAGATGAATCAATGTGGGGGCATTTGGTGTCCGGGTGATTTACTGGTTAATCTGACTCTTTATTGAGAGACCATCCATATTTCAGGCCGAAGACAAACCAAACCAGGACAATGGATCCAGCGGCAATTATGGTATCACCAATAACCCTCATCCATTTTAGTGTATATATAACCGGTAACTGCATGAACTCAGCCGAACGGGCATACCATAGGCCAAACCAGAAATTTTCGGTAAGGCCAAGCTTTTGCATCACTCTCATCCACTGTCCGGCAAGGGAACCTGCTACCACAATCAGCAGGGCGATAAATAATACATTGACTCCCAGCTTTTGTCCCCTGGGTTCCTTGCCCGATAAAGCGGGAGCAAAATACAAGCCTGTGGCAAGCCATGATGTAGCAATCCAAAATGTGGCCAATTGAACATGCCATGTTCTGGTAATGGAATAAAATAAATAAGAACACTTTGCTAATAAATGGCCTTAAAGCCCTGTTTCAGAGCGAGAGCAATCAGGAGCACCACTTTTATGATCTCCATGACGACATAATATATATGGATATTGGAAGCGCCGGGTTGTTTCCCGGAAATGATAAGTTCTGACCTTTGAATTAAACCCGGTAAAAGCCAAAGGGTTTGAAGCAACAGTATAACAATAATGGCTTGTAATAAATGATGGTTCAAAAGAAATTTCAGGCTATTAAAATAAAGGATATTTAGTATAATGTAAGCAACCAGCAGTACCCATTCTACTTTATTTAAGGCGCTGAACACCATCTTGCCTATCCCCAGGCCAAGAGGAAGGGTTATGCCGGGGGCTTTGAATTTTAACCATGCTTCCATAAAACTAATGGAACTGACATAACCTGCCCAAAAGATTAAAATGAATGAGGCGACAACCATTAATTTCATTATACAATTATTTTACCACTTCCACCATTATCTCTTTAAATAGACATACACTTCATTGGCCTTTTCCTGGTGAACCCAGTGCTTATAGGACATGCTTATGGTCTTGTCCAGTAAGGGTGCCGGAACAAATGGGGCAATGACCTCCAGAATTTCATCGTCCCCGAGTTTTTTAGCCTGGGCAAGTACTTCATGTACGGGTTGCTCTCCATTATTCAGCATCTCACCTGCATTGATGGTGTTTACAACAGCATTTTCATCATACCAGTCAGGTTGTGCGGTATTGTATTTTTCCGTTTCACCCGTCAACCCCGACAGGTTGTCCTGCCCAACCTCTTTTCTCAACGTATTTACCAGGTCCTCTGCATTCAATCCTGCAATTAAGGAGGCTTGTCTCAAGGTTGTGACCCGTGCAATGGTTTTTCTCAATCGTAGATTTTTAAGCTTCTTAAATTGCGGGGCCGTTTCAATTAATACATCCTCCAGTTGGGGATAGGCTTCCAGAAGGTCGTGTATTTTCGTTTTTGGCGTAATGACCAGTTTATTCATTTTCACCATCTTTATCATCTGTGTAGGATAAGATTCGTTTTTCGCCTGTCAACTGACGGTTTTCTGTTAAATCCTGAGAAACTTCGAGTGTACCAAGATATTCACCGTTTGTATCCCTTAAAGCGTAATATTCAATTAAGATAAATTTACCTTTCATCTGGATCCAGAAAGGAGCATGAGAGGCTTTGCCCGATTTAAAGTCTTCCAGTATCTTTTCCACAACATGGGTACTCCCCGGAGGATGACACAGGCGTACATCCCGGTTGATGATGGCCCGGCTTCTGGCAAAAACCCTTCGACGACCCTGGGTAAAATATTTTACCCTGTCATGTTTATCAACGAAAGTCATGTCTACCGGAACCGTGTTCAATATAGCCATAATTTCTTTCACTGTAAAACTCCCGGAAGGCAATTGTATCGTTCCTTCACCCACCTGGCTGACTGGTTCACTGGTATCTTCTGTTACCCCTTCGGGTTTCCAGTCAACCTTTGGATCATAAAGGGCAAATCCATATTCCAGGGTCTGTTTATGTACCTCCCACCAGTCCTCTTCGGTCAAAACATCCATACACATTGGAAAAAGGATTTCCTCTTCCTTTTGAATCATATCCCTCAGGGCTTTTAAAGTCGGAAAAAACAATATATCCAGGGAATCCTCCAGGTCCTGTTTGGTCAGCTCCGGTTCATTGAGCAATTCAATGCAGCCCTTGAGCTGCTCCCTGATCTCATCATGTTTTCCCCACATCACCTTTGGGGGTCCGGTAATGGCATTTTTTTCAAGGTAGGGAAAAACAAGGTGTTCCTTACGCTGATAATGCTTGTCCACATCCATTAACCCGTTAAAATGACCTTTTAACTGGTTGACATAGTCATTGAATGTTTCGTCGTCGATCTCCTTTAATTTCTCCAGAAGACCGGAGGCTTCCCCGGCAACTTTATCTATCTCAGCGTTTTCTTTTTTGAATACATCGACAGGGTGCCCTTCAGGTATTTCCCTGGCAGCGCTTAAATCTACATTGCCCTCCAGTACCTCACCATGCACATCGCATAATTTCAATACTTCAGATTCGGGCAGTCCTTCCTGGATGAGTTCCTGTTCAACCTCAACTACTTCCCCGTACGGGATGCTCTTCAAGGTTTCTGTCAATTGCTGTTTCACCCTATCGGCCGATTCCCCTTCGTGAAGTTTAAGGATCAGCTCCTTCAGACGTTCCCTTCTGTATTCTGAATTGTTTATTAATTCACTCATATAAAAACCCTTTGACCGGCAATTGAAATCAACCGCTGGTTAACTCATTCTCAAGTGCCACTGCTTTTTCAAACAGTATGTTGTTCTCCAGGTTGAAATGGTTACGGAGATCTTTGTCAAATTCCCTTAACGTTTGGTATGTCACCCTATGTGTGTTACAACCATCTGGTGGACATTCATAATCCCTGGAAAGATAAGCTATTCTTTCAAACCGTTCCCCTTCAACCTGATGTTCATCTTTCATTATTTCAGTAATCCTTTTAACTTTACCGGATTCATCTCCATTTAGACGGGAATAGTCATTCCCTGACTTCACCAGTTTCCTGATAGACGGGAACAGCAACAGTTCCTGCTCATTGATATGGGCATTCAGGTTTGATGCTGCGCCATCAAAAAGACTGTTAATCTCATACAATTCCGGGTACTCTTCACCATGATCCTCGCAAAGATGCTGCAGCTTCTCCTGCAGGTATGGCAGGGTTTCTTTAACATAACTGTGGTGTCTTTTCTCAATATAATCACAGAGTTCATCCGCGTTTAAACTGTTAATATACACTGAATCCGGCTCATTATTAACAAACATGGCCTCAAGATCAGATAACAATTGTCCGGAGTCTGTACCGGTTTGCTGACAGGCTTCAGCTAAAGTAATGCCTCCACCACAGCAGAAATTGATGTTGTATTTTTCAAATACGTAGGCTGTTTTAAAGTTTGCTTTAACAACTTCGCTAACTATAGAGTTTTGTGTAATTTCCATAATATATAGATTTTAGGAGATTCAAAATGATTGCATTATTTTTATTTAGTCTAAATACAAATATAAAAGAAATCATAAAGTGCAATAAAGATCGTGGTCATTTTTTTGGAATTAATACACATAATTCTGAAAAACAAGCTTTTATTTGTATATGAAAATATAAATACCGGAATGATCAAGAACTAGACCTACCTGTAAATTTTGCATCAATACCTGTAAATTTTACAATACCTGTGAATTGCATTTATTTTGGTATTTTAGTATTATTGTACCAAAATATTTATAGCGATATATAAATAATCACAACTCAGTAATGTTTAAATTCAAAATGATTTAGATATGGCACCGATTCGATTCATTTCAGCAATATTGTTGTTAAGCATTCTCATTTCATGCAACAACAATAAATCATCCGTATTTGAAGAAACAGGACCGCAAACACCAGCAATGCTGGAGCATGTAAAACAGGAACTGGTAGATCCACCGGCTCTACCTGAACACAACCAGGTGGCAGAAGGAGAACCCAAGGTGGTTGAGGTCCGGATGGTCATAGAGGAGAAAAAAATAGAAGTCGCACCGGGGGCCAAAATATGGGCACTAACCTATGAAGGCACTGTACCCGGACCTATGATCGTTGTGCACAAAAACGACTATGTCAAGCTCACTTTGGTCAACCCCGCAGATAACAAAGAGGTCCATAACATCGATTTTCATGCCTCAACAGGTGCGCTGGGTGGGGCTGAGCTTTCAAAGGTAGCACCGGGACAAGAGGCTACCATCAGATTCAAGGCCACCAAAACCGGTACTTTCATCTATCATTGCGCACCAGGAGGTATAATGACCCCATTACACATAGTATCAGGGATGAATGGAGCAATTATGGTACTGCCCAGGGATGGTCTTAAAGATGAAAACGGTAATCCCGTGCGTTATAATAAGGCTTACTATATCGCAGAACAGGATTATTATATCCCACAGGATGGGAATGGAAATTACAAGGAGTATGAATCGCCTGCAAAAGGTTTTGTTGATATGCAAAAGACCATGAAAGAATTAACTCCGACTCATTTGGTATTCAACGGTAAAAAGAACGTTTTGGTTGGGGATAATGCTCTAACAGCAGAGGTGGGAGATAAAGTTCTTTTTATTACATCACAGGCGAACCGTGATACACGTATCCATCTTATAGGAGGGCATGCCGATCTCGTGTGGCCCGGGGGCTCATTTAACGATAAGCCTGCAACCAATTATGAAACATGGGCAATTCCTGGTGGTACGGCAGTGCCAGCCCTTTATCAGTTCAGGCAACCGGGGAAATATCTTTATTTGAATCATAACCTTATTGAAGCCGTTCAACTTGGCGCCAAAGCCGAAGTACAGGTAGAGGGTACCTGGAACAACAATTTGATGAAGCAGGTAGAGGAACCGGCAAAGATCCAGGATGAATAAGGATTTCTTGTTGTAATAAAACAAATGGGCTTATATAATTGTATTACATACCGTAATCTCGAAATCCTTACATCATGTACTCAATTACGCTTGAAATTCACTCTATTTTACGGTATGTCATACTTATATTCTTAGTGGTACTTATTGTCAAACATTTGATTGGATGGATCAACCAAACAAAGTTTACCGGATTTGATGGTATTTTTTCGACCGTCACGGTGAGTACCATTCATCTCCAACTCATTGTCGGTATTGTGCTCTACTTTATAAGCCCTTTGGTATCATTCAAGAGTCATGTTATGCAGAACGAGATCATGCGATATTATACCGTTGAGCATCTTTTGCTGATGCTTGTAGCCATTGGGTTGTTTACGGCGGGACGTGTAAAGCTGAAAAGGAAAGATGATCCGACGAGCAAACACCGTACCGGCTTTATATATAATACATCCGGCCTGCTGATTGTAATCGCCGCTTTGGCAATGAGCAGCAGGGGAATCATCTAAAGCATGCTCCGATTTCTTACTTATATAGCAGGCTTAAGTGTATTTCTCCTGATTCATTTCTCATCCCGGTCGAACAGCATTAACGGTTCCCCATATCCGGCAGAAACCAATTTTTATGATGGCTTTTTTTTTAGGATATAATCTGTTATCTTTGCTTCACATCTAAGTAACGCGAGTTAATGAAATCCGGTTTAACCGGATTCTCCGAACATTTTCCATAGGCATGAACCTTAACGGGGTTGTATTTGTTGCCATATGGTGAAATGAAAATTTTAACACATATACTTAATTACCTATTGTCGTTTGTTTATATAAAGTAGATTATTATGATACGAAAATATTTATTAGCATATATTATTATGAGCTTCATTCTGACCCCCTTAACTTTCGGTCAAAATCCGGAAGGCCAGGGTCAGGTTAATGAAAGACAGGGTCTTAATCCAGCCAGGCAGGTTCCTGAAATAGGTTTCACAGAAAACACAAACGAATTTCTTTCCAATGACATCCGTTTGATCAATGAAAACGATTCACTGGTTGCCCTGGGCGATCTCATTGATAAACCTACAGTTCTGAATTTTGTTTACTATGATTGTCCGGGAATCTGCACTCCATTGATGAATGAGCTTGCGAGGCTAATTGATAAAATGGATCTGGTATTGGGCAAAGATTACCAAATTATAACTATTAGCTTTGATCCCGAGGAATCCACCAAACTGGCGCAACAAAAGAAACGCAATATCATAAGCACCTTGCAAAAGAAGAAACTGGCTGATGAAGGCTGGAAATTCTTTACGGCCGACAGCGCTCAAGTCAGGAAATTAACTGAGGAGGCAGGGTTTCATTTTCAGCCGCAAGGTCAGGATTATATCCATTCGGCAGGATTTCTCGCGATAAGTCCCGAAGGGAAAATAACCCGATATTTGAAGGGTGTATCATTCCTCCCGTTCGAATTAAAGATGTCTATGGTAGAAGCTTCCAAAGGCGAGGTAGGACCACCCGTCAACAAAGTACTTCAGTACTGCTTTGCCTATGATCCTGAAGGCCAGACATACGTTGCGGATATCACCAAAATAAGCGGTATCCTCATCATTTTCTTCGCAGTGGTGTTATTTGTTTATTTACTTATACGGTCAAATCGAAAAAAAAGAAAAGCAAAACTCCAGACACAATAAAGTAAAACAGATATTTCAAATGAGTCAATATAGCAATCAAGATCAAGAACCCAGCTACCTAAAATATCAAGGCAAATACAAAGGAATATTGGGTTGGATTTTTTCTACCGATCATAAAAGGATCGGTTTGCTCTATCTTTATTCCATCATGACCTTCTTTATTATCGGTGCCATCCTGGGGCTTTTAATGAAGCTTGAGCTAATCGCCCCGGGTGAGACCATCATGGGTGCCGAAGAATACAATGCAGTGTTCACCCTCCATGGCATCACCATGATATTTTTGATCGTTATACCAGGCGTACCGGCCATTCTGGGTAACTTCCTGCTTCCTATTATGATAGGGGCCAAGGATGTAGCATTTCCCAGGTTAAATCTCCTGTCATGGTGGATATACATCCTTGGTGCAATCGTGGCTATATCCTCCCAGTTCATGGGACAGGGCCCACCGGATACAGGATGGACTTTCTATGCTCCATACAGTTACCAGGCCCAATCCAATGTGCTTGCAGCTGTATTGGGGGCTTTTATTCTGGGTTTTTCTTCCATCCTCACCGGCCTCAATTTCATCGTAACCATGCACAGAATGAGGGCCCCGGGAATGACCTGGTTTAAAATGCCCTTGTTCCCCTGGGCATTGTACGGCACAGCATGGATACAAATACTGGCTACCCCGGTTTTGGGTATTACCTTATTACTGGTAGTTGCAGAGAGAACCCTGAATATTGGATTCTTTAATCCCGCGTTGGGTGGAGACCCATTGTTGTACCAGCATTTATTCTGGATCTATTCCCATCCTGCTGTGTATATCATGATCCTCCCGGGGATGGGCATCATCTCTGAAATACTGCCAACCTTTTCCCGAAAACCCATTTTTGGTTACCGGGCCATTGTAATATCAACGCTCCTGATTGCATTTGTGGGCTATTTTGTCTGGGGCCACCACATGTTTACCGCAGGTATGAGTGGCACTGCATTGTTTGCCTTTTCATTCCTGACTTTCCTGGTGGCCATCCCAAGCGCCATAAAAGTATTCAACTGGCTGGCTACAATGTATAAGGGGTCTATTATGCTGAGAACACCCTTTTACTGGGGCGCATCATTTCTATTCATGTTTATGGTTGGAGGACTGACCGGGCTGGTACTGGGCTCCCTGGCGACCAACGTACATGTGCACGATACAGCCTTTGTTGTTGCCCATTTTCATTTTATAATTTTCGGTGGCTTGGGATTTGCCTTTTTTGGAGGCATACACTACTGGTTCCCCAAAATTTTTGGAAGAATGTACGATGAAAGATGGGCCAACCTGGGATGGGTTACATTCATGGTAGGATTTTTATTCCTTTACGGTACCATGTTTTACCTGGGCATTGCAGGTATGCCAAGAAGATACTTCGATTACCTGCCTGAATATCATACCGGAAACGTGATTTCATCACTTGGAGCCATCGTTATGGTGACCGGTCTGGCCATAATCATTATTAATCTGATCATATCTGCCCGGCATGGTGAAAAAGCACCCAAAGATCCATGGGGCGGACAAACTCTTGAGTGGCAGGTGGACAGCCCGCCTACCAAAGAGAATTTTCATGAAATACCCACTGTTCAATAATAATTTATGGCAACAGAGCAAGTAGTTCAGCATCAAGAGGAATACGACCGTGAAATCCCAAAACTGGGAATGTGGCTTTTTATATTTACCGAATTGCTATTCTTCGGAGGCTTGTTCCTGGTTTATACGGTATACCGTTTCGAAAACCCCAAGGCATTTCATTTTGCTGCAGAAGAGCTTGATGTAACCATTGGGACCGTGAATACCATCATACTGCTGGTCAGCAGTGCGACCATTGCCATGTCCATGACTGCTATACAAAAGAAACAACAAAGAAATACATTCTTGCTGCTGTTGGTAACCTTTTTGTTGGGTGTTGTTTTCCTCGTAAATAAATCGTTTGAGTGGTTGGAAAAATTTGAGCACGGTCATTATCCGGGGTCCGAAACATTACAAAGCCTGGGGCATGGTGACACGCTATTTTACGGATTATATTTTGCCATGACCGGTTTGCACGCATTGCATGTTGTAATCGGGGTGATTCTTATCATCGTGGTGATGGTTAAAGTTAAAAAAGGCCTTATCACAGGAGAGCGTTACGCCTTATTGGAGAATTCAGGATTATACTGGCATCTGGTGGATATAATATGGATCTTTCTGTTTCCGTTATTTTATCTTGTCACTTAGACAATGATTAAATGAGAAAATGAGTGAATGAGAAAATAATTATATATCGAACCACAATAACAAATTAATTAACCAGGTTTCTATTATGCCCGAACATCATAAAAATCATGTAGTACCCTATAAAACATATGGATTTGTTTTAGCGGGCCTGATTGCATTTACACTTTTGTCTGTAGCGGTTACCCAGATATATCTGGGTCCTTTGAGTGTATTTGTGGCACTGCTGCTGGCAGGTTTAAAAACAACTCTGGTGTTCATGTATTTTATGCATTTAAAATTTGAACGAAGGACCTACATCATACTGGTTGTATTTGTTTTGGTTTTATATGTTGCAGTAATAGTTGTTACTATGCTGGATTATATTTTTAGAATTACTTAATCAGGATAAGAGTTATGTATGACAATTTGACCAATTTTTCAGAAGGTATAGATAGGGCATTTGTTATAATATTGGGTATTATTATATTTTTATTGATCGCTTTGACGATCACCATGATCGTATTTATATTCAGATACAGGGAAAAGAAGAATCCAAAACCCGCTAAATTCTCAAAAAATTACACATTAGAAATCATCTGGTCCGTAATTCCCCTGGGGATTGTGCTTGCAATGTTCTACTATGGCTGGATAGGTTTTAAACCCATGTATGCGGATGCTCCTGATGATGCAATGCTGGTTAAAACTACCGCCAGGATGTGGTCGTGGATGTTTGAATATGAAAACGGGAGAAAAACCGACACCTTATACGTACCCCGCGGAAAGGCAGTGAAACTTAAGATGAACTCCGTGGATGTGGTACATAGCTTATACATTCCGGCATTCAGATTAAAAAAAGATGTAGTGCCAGGCAGGGAATATGATATGTGGTTTATAGCCAATGCACCGGGCAGGTATGACTTGAAGTGCGCGGAGTATTGTGGGGTGCGCCATTCTTATATGTATACTTCAGTTGTGGTAATGCCCCAGGAAGAATTTGATGATTGGTACACGGATACAACTCAAACGACCCCAAAAAGAAAAGCAACACCAGCTACCCAGGGTTTACAGGTTCTAAGGACAAATGGATGCCTTGCCTGTCATTCACTAGATGGATCAGAGCGAATCGGGCCATCCTACCAGGGAATTTTCGGAAAAGAAGTCACGGTGACTACCGATGGTGAGGAGAGAACCGTAGAAGTGGATTCAGCGTATGTTGCAAGGTCTATTTACCATCCCGATGCTGATATTGTGGAAGGCTTTAATGAAGGACAGATGCAGTCCTATGAAGGGATGATAAGTGAAGAAGAAATCAATCAGATCGTTGCTTATCTGAAAACGCTGAAATAATTTAATGATCAATTATTTTTAAGATATTATTATATCTGATTCTTTTATAACCAAATAACAATCAACTGTTTTTTTGGTCATTTAAATAATTTGGAGATTGGAACTTGTTTAATATTTAGAATTTGGAAATTAGGATTTCCTTACCTTGTCTGGATTAAGGGGACTATGCAAATTCTGCCGATAAGGGAATATATAACAAAAAAATTGGGTGTTAGCTTTATTCTTCCTGTTGTTGCAACTTCTCACGAATATAATGGATGACCTTCCAGCGATCCTTTTCGCGTACAATCGACCCATGAGCTCCCATAAGGCCATAACCCACTGTGATCACATGAAAGATCTCGCCGTCGTTTCTGTTAACGACTCTTTCAGAGGTTAAATCCCTGGGCTGGTAATTATAGGTACCATTGGTCACCAGCAGGCCCTCTCCTTTTCCTTGTTCTCCATGGCAAATCATACAGTATTTTTCGTAAAGTCTTTTGCCTTGCTGAACAACTGAATCGGTCGGTTCGAGTGGATTCTTGTAGATTTTGCCAGCCAATCGCATATCTTCCTCAGTCTTCTCATAGGGATAAGGCACTTTCCCCCTGGGAACTGTACCTTCAACAGGGCGCCGCATCGTCATGCTGTCACGGAAATTTGGATTTGGAGAATAAGTCTCATAAGCCCGCGAATGTACCATATCAGGCAGAAAAGAAAAACCTGGTTCATCCTGATCCACATCACAGCCAGAAAATAAGATTACGCTGAAAATAAAAACTATAAGAGCAATTGTGAGATTTGTTTTAAATATTTTCATATTGGAAACCCTCCTTAAGTTTAGGATGATTGACGGGCAATAAATTTGCCTTTGACAAAGCGTAGAAAGCAACCCACAAAAACATGCCAAGGTACCCCACGCTGATCCCTATATCTGTTAAACTGACCTGTGCTGCATCGCCTATTATGCCAGGAATTACAAGCAGGTAATGATCCACCCATTGACCTGCAAGTACAATCAGAGCTGTTATAAACAAAGTGGTCCATCTGCGCCTCATACCCCGGTCAAGCAACAGGATAAAAGGCAGACCAAAATTTAATATAACATTGATGATGAATAAGAATTGATATTGATTGATCCGTTTGAAGTAGTAAACGGTCTCTTCAGGCAGGTTGCCATACCAGATTAACATAAACTGCGAATACCACAGGTACATCCAGAAAACGGAGAACCCAAACAGGTATTTACCCATATCATGCAAATGTTCTTCATTTATGAACTCGAGGTATCCCATGCTTTTCAACAATCCACCAATCAGGATGACAATGGCCACACCCTTCAGCAACGCACCGGAAAGCACATACCAACCATAAACCGTGCTATACCAATGGGGTTCCAGGGACATCATCCAGTCCCAGGAAAAAACAGCAATTACAATAAAGGTAAATACTATGAATAAGGTTGAGAAAATTCTGCTTTTTTGTAAGAACCGATCTTCGATCAACCGATCGCTTCTCAGGGATAATTTTCTGATTTTTAGTATAAGCCATACCCATATAGAAAGGATGATGACCTGGCGGATAATGAAAAAGGGTAAATTGAGGTATGGGCTCTTTTGTTCCAGGATTGCATCCGTGTGTTCACTTCCAGCCCAGGGAAGGAACTGTTTTGCACCCAAAAATAATACAAGCATCAATATTGCAACCAGGGGCAAAAACATTCCCGCTGCTTCTGCTATCCTTTTAAATGTCAGAAACCATACGGCCTTACTGATGATATGGACTGCAACAAACAGAAAGGCACCCAGCGACATAGATAAAAACAGCGTATTGTTCAGCAATAAAGAACCCCAAACCTGCCCCGGGGTTTGCTGAAATATTGCCAGGACCAGACTTGCCACACCAATTATAATCAGCAGTGCAAATATGATCCTTTGCCTCGTTGTAAACCTGAAGCTTTGACCTTCACTAATGTCGATATTTTTCATGCTGTTCACGATGATTTTTTTATTTATACCTGTCCTTTCCCTTATTCATTCACCTATAACCCGATTAACCTGTTCCACTTTAACTTTTAAACATTCAAACCCGACTGCACTTCATTTCGGGAGCCGGCCCCGCCTATAGGAACGGTGATGCACCCAACCAATCAACCAATCAATCAATCAATCACCTCTACTCCCATGGCACCTTTCTCTTTTATCTGCTCCATCATTGCATTGATTTCTTTCTTACTTTTTTGTTTGCCGGCATCAACAACAATCCCGAACCGGTCATCGGTGTTTCGCTCATCATATATTTTATTCCTGGCACCCAAACCCAGCTTGGAACGGAATAAAAATCCAAATACCAGTGCAAGGGCTGCAAAGAAAACACCAAGTTCAAAAGTGAGGGGAATAAACGATGGATAGGCAAAGTTGGGCTTGCCCCCGATTTCAACCGGATAATCCACCGTAAAAACCCAGGTTTGAAACAAGAAAGCCCCGGTTGCACCAATTATTCCGGCAATCATTCCTGCTTTAGGCAACAGGGATCTTTTTAATCCCAGGGCCTTATCAAGATGATGAACAGGATATGGAGTATAAACATCCTTGATCTTGAAGCCTTCCTCTTGAAGTTTCTTAACTCCTTCAAGCAGTGACTCGCTATCGGTATAGTATCCATAAATCTCCATATTCAATTTTATTTCATGAGCTTTTGTATATGAATTTATTTATCCAGCTTTTCGTTTTTTACGCTTTTTATTTCAGATATGGCCACCACCGGGAAAAACCTGACAAACAATAAAAATAGTGTAAAGAAGATACCCAGGGTACCGATAAAAATAACAACTTCGATTAGCGTGGGATTATAGATTGTCCAGCTTGATGGCAGATAATCACGGTGAAGGGATGTAACAATGATCACGAAACGTTCCATCCACATACCAATATTGATGACAATTGAAATGATAAAGGTAAAAATAACATTTCGTCTTAGTTTTTTAAACCAGAAAAGCTGGGGTGATATCACATTGCATATCATCATGGTCCAGTAAGCTGCGGCATAAGGACCTGTTGCCCTGTTGACAAAAGCAAACAACTCAAATTCATTGGTTGAATACCATGCTACAAAAAGTTCGGTAAGATAAGCTACCCCCACAATGGAACCGGTAAGAATAATGATCTTATTCATAGATTCTATGTGGTATATGGTTATATAGTCTTTGAGATGCAGCGTTTTGCGGGTAACGATTAACAGAGTCTGCACCATGGCAAAACCTGAAAAGATGGCTCCTGCCACGAAATATGGAGGAAAAATGGTTGTGTGCCATCCTGGTATAACGGAGGTAGCAAAATCAAAGCTAACAATGCTATGCACGGACAATACCAGCGGTGTCGCAAGACTGGCAAGCATAATACTGAGGACTTCATGTCGTTGCCAATGCTTGGCCGATCCGGTCCATCCAAAACTCAGCAGTCCGTAAATGGTCTTTTTGATTCTTGATTTTACCTTGTCGCGAATGGTACCCAGATCCGGGATCATACCTATATACCAAAATAGCAGGGATACCGTCAGATAGGCTAAAATGGCGAATACGTCCCAGACAAGTGGAGAATTAAAATTCACCCATACATCACGGGTATTGGGATAAGGTAAAATAAAGAAAAACAAAAGTGCACGGCCAAGATGGAGAAGGGGAAACAGTCCTGCGCACATGACGGCAAATATGGTCATTGCTTCAGCAGATCGGTTGATGCTGGTTCTCCATTTTTGCCTGAACAACAAAAGAATGGCGGATATAAAGGTACCGGCGTGACCAATTCCAACCCACCATACAAAATTGGTAATACTCCATCCCCAGCCGACTGTTTTGTTTACACCCCACAAGCCTATTCCCTGCCAAATGGTCAGCACCATGGCTATCAATCCGACAAGGGCTGCCAAAGAAGACAAAGTAATTCCCATGAACCATAGCTTTCCAGGACGTCCGGTCATGGGCTTATGGATATCCTCTGTAATCTCCTGGTTCTGTTTCTCGCCTTTGATAAGGCTTTCAGTGTGTAAATTGTTCTGCACGGTTATACCAGTTTATTGTTGACTTCATTCATATATGTAACAGAAGGCAAAGTATGAAGATGCTCCAGCAGATGATAATTCCTTTTGTTTTTAAGCTTTTTCGAAACCTTACTTTCCGGGTCATTCATATCGCCAAATACAATGGCATCTGCCGGGCAAGCCTGCTGACAGGCAGTTTTGATGTCATCATCCTGCAATGAGCGACCCTCTGATTTGGCTTTCATCTTGCCTCCCTGGATGCGTTGCACACAGAAAGTACATTTTTCAATGACTCCCTTTGCTCTTACCGTTACATCCGGATTCAAAGCCATACGGGGCAGATCCAGCGTTGTGTTGGCCGGATCTTTCAAATTACCGCCCATGGCATCCGCCTTGGTGTAATCATGCCAGTTAAATCTCCGTACTTTATATGGACAGTTGTTGTTACAATATCGGGTCCCAATGCAACGGTTATACGCCATTTGGTTTATTCCTTCTGAGCTGTGGGTGGTAGCCTGCACAGGACATACATTTTCACAGGGCGCATTGTCACAATGCTGGCACATAACCGGCTGACGAAGCACCTCAGGATTATCCCTGTCTCCGGAATAATAACGGTCAATCCGAATCCAGTGCATTTCGTGCGCCTGTTTTACTTCTTCCCTGCCTACCACGGGGATGTTATTTTCTATATTACAGGCAATGGTACAGGCGTTACACCCGATGCATGAGTTCAGATCAACCACCATGCCCCAATGATGGCCTTTAAATTCAGGCTTTTCATATAGGGATCCTTCCCCCGAATGATGTCCATCCTGATGGGCTTCCTTATCATTAACGGGAAGTTCAAGAAATTCTTCCAGGTTCATGGACCTTACAATATCCCGCTCTTCCATGGAATTATGCAACTGGGTGTCAGCCAGCTCATATTTTTTTCCTGTTTTTTTAATCTCAATATTGTTGCGTACATGTATCCTATGGCCTCCGGAATAATCAAGTAACGGGTAGATATTTACACCGAGTCCCTGTCCTACCTTGCCGGATTTGGTCCTGCCATATCCCACCGGCACGGATATGGTTCTTTTTTCCTGGCCTGGCTGAACCTGCACAGGTATTTCCAACCCATCATTGATTGTTATGACATCACCTGTATCCAGTTGATATTCTTCTGCCAGTGATGGAGAAACAGAAGCACAGTTGTCCCAGCAAACCTTGGAGATGGGATCCGGTAATTCCTGAAGCCAGGGGTTATTGGCGTATTTTCCGGTGGAAACAGCTACATTTTCATAAATATGCAGTTCAATGCCATTTTGCCCGGGTTTAGCTGTCCCATCCACTATGGTTCCGACAACTGAACGATCAAGAGCAGGTGTGTTCTTATTTCCAGGATTTTTCACGTTAAAAACACCATCCTGTAAGCTTTTGTTCCAGAATCGCCGAAAGTCAATAAACCGGTCGTCTTTCTCAAACAGATTATCTCTCCAGTAAGCCTTGATGTATTCCATGAAATCAGTATTGCGGCCCATCCATTTCAACAAGGAAACCTGCGCCTGGCGGGTATTGAAAATGTTGTTGATGCCCGGCTGGCCTAGGCTGTAATGGTTCTCTTTCGGCTGGTAATCATTCCAGGACTCCATCATGTGATGGTCCGGGCAAACATATTCACACAGATCGGCTGTTTCATTCACTTCCGTTGACAAGGCAATCCTGTTTTTTACTTTTTTCAGTCCGGTCTTGAATTCATCTGAATTGGGAAGGCTGTATACAGGGTTGGTATCATAGAACATGATCGTATCGATCTCGCCATTGTTCATCCTTTCTACCAGGCCGGAAACAGCCTTATCATCTCCCTGCTTGAGGTAAACAGGATTATCCAGGTTGATGGTATTGCCATAGTTGCCAAGTTCATAGTTGATTCCGTTGATCAGGCATTGAATTTCCGGATCATTGGATCCGGAAACGATCAAGGAATTTCCTTGGTTCTTCAAGAGCAGTTCTGCAACCTTCGGGATGTTGACACCCGCAACCTCTTCTGAACTATCGGTTTTCCTTTGAGTGAGATATTTGTAGAATTGAGACAACAGGTACTTTTCCTCGGAAGGCTTGATGACCATTCTTTTATCAGCATTGCTTCCGGTAAGGGAAAGGGCGCTTTCAATCTGCAGGTGAAAGGACATATTTTCACCTACGTTTTCAGGTACACGTCCGGAGGTATACTGCTTGGTAAACTCAACCGGCGACAGCCAGGTTCCAAGAAAGTCAGCTCCAAAACTTACGATGATGCCGGCCTTATCAAAGCGGTAATCCGGAATAACCGACCTGTCAAAACACAGCCGGTTGGCTTCCCGCATTCCGGAGAAGGATACATCATCATACATGATATGTTCCACATCGGAAAACCGTTGCGTAAATTCGCTGATGAGCTTTTTCGTGGAAGGGCTGATGATGGTTGAAGAAAGGATTACTTTTCTTTTTCCCGAAGATGAAGACTTTTTCAGGATATTGGTGATATCTTTATCAATGGCTTGCCAACTCACCTGCTTTTTGTTGCGCATGGGAAACTGATAGCGTGCATTATCATATAAACCGAGCACCGAAGCCTGGGCAATTGAATTGGTTCCTCCCCTGGTAATTGGGGAAAGATCATTACCTTCCACTTTAATGGGCCGCCCGTCCCTGACTTTGAGAAGTATGCTGCAATACTGGTTGCCATCAAAAAAAGAGGAAGCATAATAATTGGCTTTCCCCGGGGTTACTTCTTCAGGCTCTATCAGGTATGGGATTGCTTTTTTCACTGGTCTTTCACAGGCTGCAGTAAGCAATGCACTTGAAATACCATATCCGAAAAGCTTTAAAAAATTCCTTCTGCTTGATTTTCCTGCTGTTTTGTCCAGCATTTCAATCAGTGATATATTTTGGCGGTCACTTTCCGGGTATTTCTTTGATATCTGTTGCTTATTGAACTCCGTTATATTTTTCCAAAAATTCATAAAATCCTCCTTGGTTTGATTCCTAATCCTTTACCAACTGAATCTTATTGTTTAATAATGACATTTCATGCAATCCGTCCCTCCGATATCGGCTACGGTTACAGAATCAATTCTTCCTTCCACCAGGTCCTGGTGATATTCTTCAAAGGTTTTTTGGTAATATTCGTTTTCAATCATGTCAACATCCATTGTACGGTGGCAATCCAGGCACCAGCCCATAGATAATTCGGCATGTTGCCGCATCACGTGCATCTCCTCTACAGGTCCGTGGCATTCCTGGCAATCCAGTCCACCTACCTCAACATGTTGGGCATGACTAAAAAATGCATGATCAGGAAGTTGATGTATCCGGACCCATTCTATGGGCATAGAATCTTCCAAAGCCCGGGTAATTTTATTGATTTCAAAATCTCCTGCTTTAGGGCCTTCCATGATTACTTCATGACAGTTCATACACAAACTGGCACCTGGAAGCCCGGCTGATTTGCTATGCGAAGCACTGGTGTGACAGTACATACAATCAATCTGGTTATCCCCGGCATGTACTTTATGGGAGAATTTAATCGGTTGCTGAGGTTCATAACCTTGCATTCTGTCCAATGCCACAGCTTCTGTATATAAAATTTTTACAATACCTACTCCTGCCGCTGTAATTAAAAGGAAATGAATCGCATTTGTTTTGATTACCTTAAAAAATGCCATATCAGCGATGAGCAGCAATATAACCAATACAAGACCTATGAAAATTAATAATTCGGTAACAACAGGCTTTTCCTCCCGGAGACCTGTTTCTCGGATGTGATCAAGGTATGCCCTGATATCTTTTACTTGTTCGCCGGTTAGCTGAACATTTTCATGTGCAGTCATTCCGGCCTGGGTCATGTTATTGAACAACCGGTTTGCAAATTCGGTACTGTCCAGATCTTTTGTGGTTTTAGCAATGGCAAGGGCTGAAGGATTCCAGTTCAGCGTATCAATCTGATTGGTGTAATGACAGGAGGCACAATCAATAGTTTGATCGCCTGTTTGTATTAACCCGTGAAACAGTCGTTCTCCCACCTTTACCGAATGCTGATTGTGCGACTCCTGGTCCCCGGATTGCCCGCCAGGACCATTATTTGCTCCATTAACCGGAAGGAAACACAAGGTGTAAATAAAAACAAACACCCATGTTTTGGAAATAAGCTTACAACCAATTGAATATATAAACATACACCTCGTTATAATATTTGACCATTATATCATGTGATCGATGCAAAGCAATATAACAACCATCAAAACATAATAATTGATGGCTCGAAAATGTATTTTCAGTATCAGTTTACCTTCCTGACGAAGCAATCTGCTGAACTGGATGATCAAGCCAATGGACAGTGCCAGGATCATCACTTCAGAAATTTGTGATGTAATCAGCTCAGAGAATGCCAAAATACTTGCCGTGAAGGCGGTCAGGATAATTAATACAAATATTTGCCTGTTGATCTGTTCAGTTGAGAACAAATCGGTAAGAGCCGGAAATCCTGCTTTCCGATAATCCTGGGCAAATTGCAAAGCCAGCATCCAGAAGTGTGGTATCTGCCAGATAAAGAAAAACAAGGCTATTATGACAGCATTGGTCTCCAGCAAACTTCCGCCTGCAGCAACCCATCCCACCAGAGGGGGTATGGCTCCAATAACCGATCCTGGAATAACAGCCAATGCAGTGACTTTTTTAAGGTTGGTATAGATCAGGTTGTACCAGACATAGGCAGTCAGGCCTAAGACAAGCGCAAGCCAGCCGGAAAACACAAAAAGTATGAGCGAGCCTGCAATGAATTCAATAGCTGCTATCCACCAGGCAGTTGATCTAGATATCTGCCCTGACGGAATGGGCCGTTTTTTGGTCCTTTTCATCAGGGCATCTGTGTTCGATTCCTGAATATGATTCACAACGGAAGAACTGCAAGCAAGAATGAATATACCCAATACAGTCCAAAGCATATTTGTATCAAAATCCTGACTTTTCAATACATATCCGGCTGCTGTAGTGATCCCTACAGCAAAGGTGATGTATATTTTATTCAGTTTGGTCAATAGTTTGATTTTATTTTTTACTGATTCAATTCTCGTCATTATCGTATAGCACTATAAATCAACCCTTCAATCTCAACTGTGATACCCCAATATTAAATGATCAGTAAAGATATGCAAATTTTACTAATGTGTGTTGGTTATAAAAAAAATTAAAATCATTTATACTCATTTTTGATTGGAAACAACCGTGTTTTTATTAAACTTTTTATAATTGACATATGAAAATATTGCCAGGATCAATAAGGTAACCAGCGCATAATAAAGAAAAGGAGGAATCGGTAGTGGATCTCCCTGTGCATAGCTATGCATGCCTGACAAATAATAGTTTACGCCAAAATAGGTCATAATTACGGAACCGAATCCAATCACCGACAATAGGTTCAATGTATAAATATTGATCAGGCCTGGTACCACTCTCAGATGCAAAATAACAGAATATACCAGTATGGTAATCAGGGCCCAGGTCTCTTTCGGATCCCATGCCCAGTATCTCCCCCACGACTGGTTAGCCCATACTGCACCAAGCATGGTTCCTGTAACAAGCAGATACAGGCCAATTATGATGGAGAGTTCAATGATCCTGCTGAGTTCAATGGTTTTGCTCTGAATGCGGTAGTCATTTTTTTCTGTCCTAAAATTCATGAGGATGAGGTTTATTATTGCCAACACGGCCCCCATACCCAGAAAACTGTAGCTGGCAGTAATTACGGCCACATGAATTACCAGCCAGTATGATCTTAGTACGGGCACTAGTTGAGTGATTGCGGGATCCATCCAGCTCAGATGGGCAACATGAAGAATCAGTGAAGACAAAATCAGTGTGGCTGTTAGTGTGAATTCTGATTTGAATGAAAATATCAGACCTGCCAGGATGGTTGCCCACGAAATATAGGTTAATGCTTCATACCCGTTGCTCCATGGTGCATGACCAGATATGATCCATCGCATGGCAAGGCCTGCTGTATGAAAAACAAACAAAACAAGTACGATAATAAATACTACTTTCCAAAGCTTCTTCAAATCCCATCCTCCGGTTAAAACCTGTATAAACTGAATTATCAGGAGTATGATACCGATAAGACCATAGATCTTAAATAATTTGTAAAAGATGTTCAGGTCATAATACCAGATTTCAAGGTTTACTTCACGTTTGGAGGGAAGGATCCGGGAAGCATATTTTTGTTGAAAATCCTTCATGGATTGCAAATACATGCCGGCCTCATCCCAATCACCCGTTTTCTCGGCCTTACGCAATGTCTGAAGATATAATGGCACAATTTTGTTTACATACAAGGAATCTTTATCCTCAAAACGATCACTAACCCGGGTGGGGTCCAACCATTCATGATTTGGTTCTCCGGGAAGGGGAAAGATTTTCAATATCCGGGTTGTGAAAATAAGGTTACAAAGATGCACCCTTTCATGCACTTTGATTACTTCATTGTCGAATTTGTTTCTGTTTACCGGTTTCTTCTGATAGGCCCTGTTTACATATTCAGCCAGTATGTATTCCTGGTTGGTTCCTCTTGAAAAATCAGTGAAGGTTGCATGAGAACCTGAAACATTTAACAGTTTTTTAAGCTGCGGATGACCAACTTTAATCAAAGACTCGTTTTTCCAATGTTGCGGGTAGGTCATCATGCTCAACAAAACCTGGTCGGAATGCAGGTCATTATAACTGTTTTGACGGGCAATTTTGCGCAGCAACTCTGAACTCATCGTGCTCAGGGGTTTTATCCTGCCCTTGTTACCCTGCACCATCAGTTTTCCTGCTGATCTTGCATGTTCATAGCTGATAGTAAAAGAGTTCCTGTTGTTTTCAGTTTGTGGTTGAGCAATTGCACTGCCGGAAAATAATGTGAATATAAGCAGCGTCACGAGGCCTGTTTTCATCTTGCCAGCCGAATTACCATTTGTATTTTTTGAATTCCGGAGCAATTTGACAAAACGGCTGTTCCTGTTGAAAAGGCTGGTCATCATACCCACAAAGACCAGGAAATAACCCAAATAAGTGATCACTGTGCCGGGAACGTCACGATTTACGGTCAAATATGTTCCTTTTTCGTCTTCGTCATAGGAGGTTTGATAAAACCTGTATCCCCTGTGGTTTAATATGTTGTTCATGAATATAGAAACAGGCCGGTTGATGTCCTTCTCGGGATCAATTAGAGTGAGCTCACTGCGGAAAGAGGCAGGGCTGCTTGTGGCCGGGTATTTTTCCATGATAAAATCGTTAAGCTTCAGGTAAAAGGGAAGTGACCTGGTTTTTGATCCGTAACGGATGTTTGTCTTGATTCCATCCAGATGAAATGTAGTGGGAAGCCCCTTTGTACGCGGACCTCCAATAAGAAGCACCTCGGCCGAATCATTTTTTCCTGTGACTTCCATGTAAAGCACATCGGCTAATTTATCATCCTGCTCTGAGGATCTTGCCCTGATAATGCCTTTCCTGAGATATTTTTTCAATACAAGCTGTACATCGCCTATTTTGTATAACCTCTTCCTATTAAAGGGATGGCGCAGGTTTTTCGCCAGGTCTTTCTCACTCAAGTTGTCCTTATTTACCAGGGTGACTTGATGGGGAGATTTCATCCTTAATTCTTCCCCGTCGGTAATGATATATATATCGGCTTGTGCAAGGGTATCGTCAAAGCTGACCCTGAATGAACCAATTGTTTTTACCTCCTTATGGTTAAAGTACTCCGTGCTGCTTTTTCCATCGATCACCATCATCAGTTGAAGCACCGGATGACCCGACGGTGATTGGGAAATAAATAAGCGGGCATTGGGCACAAAGCGGGTACTTTGAAAATGAATTTTTCTCCCGTTTGCCTGTAAAGTATTGTTATAGATGTCTTCAGAAAAGGTTGAAAACGTTACTTCCTGCTGTTGATTCACCGTATCCTGGCCGTTAATGGTCTGAATATCGATATATGCATTGCTGCTAATATATTCGTTGCTGGTTTTGCCTTCCCTGATGTGCATGATTCCTTCCTGGCTGAAGTAACGGGTTGTTCCCGCACCCAATAAAACAACAATGAAACTTATGTGAAAGAGAAATACAGGAAATTTCTTTCTCCAGATCTTATAACTAAAGATATTCCATACAATACTGATCCCAATCAGTATCAGCAAAAGCTCAAACCAGGCTGCGTCGTATACTACAACCCTGGCTGCCCTTGTGCTGAAATCGTTTTCGATGAAAGTAGCAATGGCGATTGAAATGGCAAAAATGCCAAGATATACCATTGATGTTTTGTAGGAAAGCAATACTTTTATGATCCCGGAGAATATACGGGATAGAGATGATTTTCCTGACATATTGAAGGGAAGGTTTAGGGTTTCGGTTGCTCTTCTTTTTTAACCTTATAACCACTCGACTCTATAGAAGTAACAAATGCGGAATACTCTGTTCTTGTTGAATCATAACCGATTTCAGCCAGACCTTTTTTATGGTCAGCTTTTACAGTGGCAACTCCATCAATATTTTTTATGCTGTTTTCAATGGCAGTTTCACAACCATTACAAGTCATACCTTCTACATCCATTGTAATGGTTTTATTTACTGCAATTTCAGGTTTCTGTTCCTGCTTTTCTGAGGTTGAGGATGCCTGGTTGCAAGCCGTGAAGCCAAAAATGACTGCCAGGAACAACAACATTTTGATGGAGTACTGTAAAGTGGAGTTATAATTGAATAAATAACTTCTGAATGAATCAAACAATTTGTACATAAATCTCAACTTAAGCGTTACAATATTTGATTATATATATGTTCACAACAAAACAAAGAAATGATTTGTTCAAAAGGAGACAGAGAGCAATTAACCGTAACAAAAAGCATGTGCATTGGTTTTGAGCTCAATCAGTTCAAGTAGAATCCCGGATTATTTTGGTAATTACATCCACCCATTCATCCGAATCATTTAAACTCTCCACCAATGTCAATTCTTCTCCTCCATGCTCCTGAAAAAGTTCCCGGTATTCATCGCCAAGCTCGACATTTGTTTCCAGGCAATCAGCGACGAACGAAGGAGCAGTGATAAGAACCTTCCTGGCTCCTTTTTTTGCAAGATCTTCAATAAGTTTATCAGTAAAGGGATAAAGCCAGTTTTTTGACAGGCGGGATTGGAATCCTACAGAATATTTATCCTCCGGGATGTTCAATTTATTTGCCAGTAAACGGGTAGTCTCATAACAGGTTGCTTTGTAACACATCGATCCGGATGCTGGCATTTCCTTTTCACATGTACAATCGATACCACTATTACCGGGATGTATTTTTCGTATGTGTCTCAATGGCAAGCCATGGTACGAAAACACCACATGGTCGTATTTTTCCGGATTGTATTGAGATATCCTGTTAGCGAATGCATTGATAAAACCGGGGTGGTTGTAATACTGTTCGATGATACGAATACCGGGAATGGCCTCCCATTTTCTTACCCTACTGAGCATTTTTTCAACAATAGAACCGGTGGTTGATGAAGCATATTGTGGAAATAAAGGGAACAGTATTATTTCATCCATCCGGTCATGGTTTATCTGTTCTAGTGTTTTGGACAATTCCGGTTTGCCATAACGCATTGCCCTATAAACATGATATTCATTACCAAGCTTTCCCTGAAGTTTATCTGCCAGGCTATTGAGGTAAATTAACAGTGGTGAGCCATCCTTCGTCCATAGTTTTTTATAAATTTTGGTTGAATTACCCACCCTGAAGGGAATAATAATCAGATTAACGAGTATTTTCTGGAATAGCCATGGAATGTCTATCACTCTTCTATCATTCAGAAACTCTGTAAGATACTTTCGGACTTCTTTTTTTCTTGGTTTGTCGGGTGTTCCTAAATTTACAACTAATAATGCTTTCTTTTTTTTCATTTTATTTAATCATTTTCCAAATTGATCCAATCAATATCTTTTTTTAAATGTTTTTGTGTTTTTTCTTCATCCGAACCTTTTTCCGGCATGTAGTTGTATTCCCATTTAACCCTGGGTGGAAGACTGATAAGTATAGATTCGGTATTTCCGCCACTTTCTATACCAAATCTTGTTCCCCTGTCATAGAGCAAATTGAATTCAACATACCTGCTCCACCTTATTTGTTGCCAAAATATATTCCGCTCGTTATAGGGTTTATGAGCATTTTTTTTCATAATATCCGAATACAATCTGGGATACAATTCTGCCAGATCCGTAATAAAATGAATCCATTGTTCAAAATTAATCTTTTCTCCCGGATTTTGCCTGTCAAAGAAAATTCCACCAATTCCCCGTGTCTCATTACGATGGGGCAAAAAGAAATAATCATCAGCCCACCTCTTAAATTCAGGATAAAAACTATTATGATATTTATCGCATGTTTCTTTTAGCCTTTTATGAAAATTCCCGGACGTTTCCATGTTGATGTATATAGGCGTCAGGTCCATACAACCTCCAAACCACTCCAGACCATTATCCGTGTTGAAATAACGCACGTTCATGTGAATCGAAGGTAAAAACGGATTTTTACCATGAAAAATGGAAGAAAGGCCGGTTGCTGAAAAATTTTTCGCCTGAACGCCAAGAACATGGGACATTTTTTTGCTTAAAGGTCCTGAAACCTTTGAAAAATTTATTGCCCCCTTCTCTATTTTATCGCCCTGGGAAATCACCCGGGTTACTCCATAACCAATATCTTTCTTCCAGTTTTCTTTGGAAAATTTACCCGTACCATCGCTTTGTTCTATTATTTTACAAACTTGTCCCTGTAATTCTTCAAATTTATGAGTAAGGTCTTTTAAATCTTGCATCAATCTAAATTTCTTGACTGGTTAACAAATTTTGATACCAAGTGTTTTTCATTTTATCTGAAAATGATTGTTGCACGGGAAATACACCTCCTATCGAACCTTTTTGCTATTAAGTTGTTATCTAACCAGAAAAGATTGTTTAACTTAAAAATGATTAAATCATGAAGTCAAAAAGTATTGTTTTATCAATCATGTTTACAGCCATTTTATTTATGACCCAGGGAAAATCTTCCTATGCACATTGTGAAATCCCCTGTGGCATTTATGGCGATTCACTACGTATTGAACAAATCGAGGAGCACATCCGGACCATTGAAAAGTCTATGAATCAGATTACTGCACTTTCAGAAGCAGGTGATAAGAATTATAATCAACTGGTCAGATGGATTACCAATAAAGAAGACCATGCCAATAAGATTCAGGACATTGTGAGTCAGTATTTTCTGCATCAAAGGATCAAACCGGTTGATCCATCAAATGAGGAGGCTCATGAGCGTTATGTAACACATCTTAAACTATTGCATGAAATGCTCGTATTCGCCATGAAAGCAAAGCAAACTACTGACCTTACTTTCGTAGAAAAGTTACAGCAGACTGTGGACAAGTTTGAAGATGCCTACTTTCACACGCATGAACACTAAAAGGGTTTTCGGACTATAGAGAGAAATAACAAACTATACCCCAGTTTAACAGGAAAGTAAGGTAAACCGGTAAAGCACCAATTATCAAATCCCAATTAACAAATAATTTCAAATAACCAATTTCAAAATTCAAAAACGGATTAGCCGAAGTTTGGAATTTTGAATATTTAGAAATTAGGATTTCCAGTTTATCTGGGTTAGGGATTTGATAATTGGTGCTTTTTATTCACACATCCTGCACATTCACATTTTTCAGTCCCATCTCCCGGGCATGCCAAATGGCTTCCCTGTATTCTTTATAAGTGATTCGCCGGTTGATCTGTGGATACTTGTCGGCTTTATAGGTAGGCTGATACTGGGCCATAAGGTGAAAGTAAGTATCTTTCGGCAGATTTTCAGCGACCCATTCAATTACCTTCCGGGTTCCGCTGACGCCGTTGGGAAGTACCAGGTGTCGGATCATCAGGCCTTTGTACATCAGACCGTCATCCGATGGTTTGGCTACTCCAACCTGTCGGTGCATTTCCAAAAGTGCAGCTTTGGCTCTTTCCGGATAATCCCTGGCTTCGGAAGAGTATTTATTGGCCATTGCGCCTTCAAAATATTTAAAATCGGGTAGATAAATATCCACCACGCCATCAAGGAGTTTAATGGTATCCACTTTTTCATATCCACTGGTATTGTAAACCAGGGGAATTCTCAGACCTTTTGCTGCTGCCTTATCCAAAGCGAGTAGTATATGTGGTAAATAATGGGTTGGTGTTACCACGTTGATGTTTTTGCAACCGATTTCCTGCAGGCGCAGCATCATATCGGCCAGGTCAGTGATGCTTCTTTTCTTACCTCTGCCACCCATGCTGATTTGCCAGTTGATACAAAATACACAACGAAGGCTGCAGTGGCTGAAGAAAATCGTTCCCGAACCACTGTCTCCTACCAGCGGCTTCTCCTCTCCAAGATGGGGATGAAATGAAGCGATCTCAAGCTTAGAGGTGGATCCGCAATCCCCTTTCTGTCCATCCAGGCGATTGTTTTCGCATTCCCGCGGACATAGATCACAAATGTTCATCATCTCCCAAAGGATCTGACCGCGGCGCTTCAGCTCCCCGGAGCGATGGAGCTCAAGATAGCGGGGTTCGAAGGTAGGTTTCTGGGGGAGCCTGGTTGCTGATTGGGTGGTAACACCAGCAGACTTTGAATGAATAGGGGATGAGCCGGATTTTCCCAACCAGGAATAAGCCCGGGTAAACGGTAGAAGAAAAAATGCCAGCCCCCCGAGGCGTTTCAAAAAATTCCTGCGGGAGGAAAGATGATGTTGGTTTTGCTGGATTGCCATAGTCTTATGAGATTAGCTATTAATAAGTAGTCCATTGGAATTGATCCGGGTTCATTACGGTGATGTTTTCACCAGACCGGGTTATTACCAGGAGTCCCTGTTTTTCTGCCCTTTCATAGCTTGCAGAGGAAACGCTCATACCAGCTACCGCTCCTGTGATCTTTTTATCCCCGTATTCGGTAAACAATCGTTTAAATTTAGAAAGTTTTCGGTTAACAATGTCCTCAACATCATCGGGGTGTAGTTTGTATTTTACTTCGATTACAATGATATACTCTTTATTATGAAGCACAATGTCATATTCTCCCTGTAACTTCCCGGATTTCCTTGCCAGATGATCCACTTCGTTATATTCAATTCCAAAAATAGCATTTCGGGATTCCAGGCATCGTCTGAAAAATTCTTCTGCTGCATCCTCACTGTCCTCGGATACACCACCATAAAGTTTCGCCAACCTGTCGATCTTTCGGTCGGTATCTTTAAATTTTTTATCTGTTTCCCGGAACATTTTCCATACATCATTGAATGAAACCGGTTCACCATAATCCGACAATGGTTCGTTGGTACTGTTTTTATCTTTTTTACTCATATTCATATTGCTTTCTATAAATATATTTTAGTCTCTTCTAAAAAGCCATTGCTTGAGGCACAAGGCGCTTAGCGGTTATTGTAGCTTGTTGTTTGTTAGTAAAATATTTTGTGTTTATAGCTAATAAAGCCGCTTAGCGCCTTATTAGACTATTCTTGTATTTAAAAACGTAAAAAAGCTGACCGATATTTTCGGAATTCAAAGCAGGTTGAATATCAATAAAAAAGCTCAAATTTCACTGAATTGAACAATTCATGGTGCATTTTGCTCATCTTAAAAATATTCCTTTTTTAATCAATATGATAAGAAATAAAAACACGTTTTAATTAAGGAGTATATTGGTCAGAAATTCATTCATTAAAAGCAAAACATAAAGTGTAAAATAATGGATTTAAAGTCTATATGGTATATTTAGGGATATGCTTACCAGATAACAGGGATGTTAAAGTCATTATTATTTTTTGAATACATTGTATTTAATAGCTTTACCATCCCTTCCCAGCTAGATGGGTTGTTTTTACTTATATTTATAATTACTTTTGTGCCGTTATAGCAATATAGGAGTGGATTAAACCATGGCATTAACCGATCAGGACATAGAACAAATTGAACAGTATCTGCTTGGTGAATTAACCAGGGAAGAGAAAGGACAGGTGGAAGAAAGGATAAAAAACGACCCTGAATTTGCCGAAGAGGTGGAATTTATGCGCGATGTCATTTTAGCCACCCGCGAAAAAGGAAAAGAGGAAATAGATCAGTTTTTTGGGAACAATGATCAGGAAAACGCTACCAAAGAAGAAAATAAGACTGAAGTACAGAAAAATAATAACGATGGTTCCAGCAAAAAGAAAATAATAAACATGCTGAAGAACTGGATCAAACGCTTCAAGAACAATTAAATATGCGGGGTTTAGCTCTTCTATCGCCGTTAACCACCACCTGATTAACTTCAAAATTATTTAAACCAAATTAAAATTGAATATAAATGAGGTTTTACCACCATCAAGATATTCCATTTATGATCAATATTGTTTAAATTCGTCAAATAATTCTCTAAACAATTCAATCAACCAAAAAAGAAAGGTGTTAACTATGGCAACAATCGGGGAAATGTTTCAATCTGCAAACTGGAAAGAAGAAAAGCACGTTCCGGCCATCGAATGTCCGGACGAAGTCAATGCCAATGAAATGTTTGAGGTAAAGGCCTCGTTAGGCAAAGAAATTGCCCATCCAAATACCACTGAACATCACATTCGGTGGATACAGCTTTATTTCAAACCAGAGGGTGATAAATTTGCCTACCATATTGGCTCCTTTGAATTTGCAGCCCACGGTGAGTCCGTGGATGGGGCCAACCAGGGTCCGGTTTATACCAATCATTCTGTAGTTTCTGAGTTCAAGACCAGCAAGCCGGGTACGCTGATTGCTACATCGTATTGCAATATCCATGGTTTGTGGGAGAATTCCAAAGAAATCAAAGTGAAATAAGGCATTTCATTGGCTGATAAAATTATCCAGTAAGAAGCCGCCGGAATATATTGCTCTGGCGGTTTTTTTGTCATTGATGGTCATTCAAAGATGGTCATTGGAAGATGGTCATTGACGGTCATTAAATAGTCATTTAGTGGTCACTTATTGTCATTGGTTGTCATTAAATATTCATTCAGTGGTCATTAGGTTGATGGGAATCCTCTATGGTCTCTTTCTTAACAATGGAATCATTCGACAATTAACGACCCGCAGATACAAATGCCCGCTTTGAATTTTTTGGTCTTAGTTTCGTATAGGTGACAATAAAATATTGAATATCCATAATAAACATATAAGAATTAGATAGGACAATTACCTGCTGGCAACATGAGACCAATTATACAGTCAAGAAAAAATTTTTCTCAGGCTTTCAGAAAACTTTTCCCGGGCTAACACTAAACTTATCTCGAGCGGATAAGTACCGTTTCTCGAGCTATCAAATTTTGATTTGCGAGCTGTTAAGGTTTGTCTGTCGAGCAGAAAAGTTTTATTTCTCCAGCTAAAAAAAATTTTTCCCGAGCCAAAAATTTTTTTTCTCGAGCCAAAAAGAATTTTTTTGCAGCCAAAAATTTTTCAATGGCTAATAAGCTGCGAATATGTTCTCTATAAACTAATAAACCTTGAAAAGATTTGTTCTTTAAATTGATCTCCAAGCTTTAAGTAATAATTACCTAAAACTTTTTCCAGCATTCTAATAAAAATCAATCTAGCCTGTTGCGGATAGGCCCATCTATCGGCTGACAGGCATTCAGTCCCGCCTGCAAGCTTTCGGTTGCTTACGCTAAAGCTTCAGCGACAGCGTGCGGACAGGCATTCAGTAATTCAATCATTTAATCATTGTCTCCGCTCCTTACTCCTTGCTTTCTGCTATCTGCCCCGGGCTATCCTTTCGGTTCCAATATCCGGTCCTCAATCGGGGTCGACAACACAATGGATGTATTGGGCACCCCGTATTCAATAAAACGGTTGATCAACCTTTCCAGGTGGGAACTTTCGCTAAGCGCAACCTTGATTACCATATTATCGCCGCCGGTAATCCGGTTCACTTCAATAATCTCGGGCATGGTGCGCAATTGTTCAATGAACTTATAAATGCTTCCCGGGCTCATTTTAAAATGGATAATGGCCATTAAAGAATAACCGATCTTTTCCAGATCAATTTTAGCACGATAACCCTTTATTACTCCCTGTTCTTCCAGCTTATGAACCCTCTCTTTTACAGCCGGACCGGTAAGACCTACTTTCTTTCCCAGCTCCGTGTAAGAAATTCTGGCGTTTTCCTGGAGTTCCATTAGAATCTTTCGGTTATAGGCATCGATTATTTTAAAATCCATAGTATATTTTAATATTATTTTTATTTTTAAAACAAAATTACTAAATTTATATGAAATCAAAAATTGAGATAGACTACATATTATTAGATTTGCACAAGCAAAAAAGTTTGGCATGATATGGAAATGCTAGAACTCATCATATTAATTACAGGAGTAGGCCTGGGATTTTTTGTACAAACCCTGGCAGGCTTTGCAGGAGGGCTTTTTGCTCTTCCCATCATCTTGCAGGCATTTCCTATGCAGGATGCTGTGGCTTACTTATCCATTTTTCTTTGCATTTTCAGTGTTCTGCTTGTATATAAAACCTGGCCACAAATCGACAAAAACACAGTAAAGGAATTAGCTGCTGGAATAATTGCAGGTCTGGGGATAGGTGTAATTATATTAAAAACAGGAAATCCCGGGATACTTAAAAGCATTTTAGGCCTCTTCATACTTTTGTTCGTAAGCTACAACCTGATAAGTAAGCGAAAGTTTCGTCTTCCGGGTAAGCTGGGTATTCTTTTCGGACTGGCTGGTGGATTTTTTTCCGGTGTCTTTTCCGCAGGTGGACCAACCTATGTAATGTATGTCTACAATAAAATCAGTTCAGCCTCCGTATTCAGGGCTACCCTTATAGGCATTCTCAGCATTACCAACATTTTAAGAGTACCTATGCTGATTGCCTCCGATATTCTTACGGCCGATATTCTGATGCATTCATTATATATTATGCCGTTTTTTCTGCTCGCTCTGTTTTTCGGAAACCGATTGCATGGAAAAATCAACGAAAAAATTTTCAGAAACATATTGTTCTTTCTTTTGGCGGCTTCAGGAATTTCCCTGATCGTGCGTTAATCCTCTCTGGCAAACCAATCCGGGATATAAATCACATCGGGATTCCCGGTAATTGAGGATAAACCATACTTGATTCACCATTATACAGAACAGCAGCAGCGCGCAAGGTCAGGGCATTTCCTGAAACCCCAAAGAATTTATCACTGACTCTTCCTTTTCTCAAAATTTTGCTTAATATTTGTTATGGGCTTTCGTAAATGTCTTAGTTGAGTTTAAAAGGCTCTTTGCGGCTTTTTTTGCTACATCGGGTGTGACTATTACATTGATTGATAGCTGTCCGGGGAAGTCGCTTAGCGTTTCGTTTGATAAAGAATATTTGCCAGGTGAACATTAAAAAAACCATCATTCCGCTGATCCTTACGGCCATATTTCTGGGATTATTAACATCCTGCGAGGAAAAAGGATTTGTGGAGGATCCCACTGCCAAACTTAGCTTTTCCACCGACACGGTCCTGTTTGACACCCTGTTCACCACCATTGGCTCGGCCACCAAAAGGTTTACGGTAAAAAATCCAAATAACAAAAAGATCCAAATAAGCTCCATTGAGCTTGCGGGGGGCGATAACTCCGACTACCGACTGAACATCAATGGAAGAAAGACTTCCGGAATCAAGGATGTTCAGCTTAATGCCCGTGACAGCCTCTACATTTTTGTAGAGGTTACCATCGACCCCACCAATTCCAACAACCCTATGGTAGTAAAAGACTCTGTGGTATTCAACACCCACGGGAACACCCAGGATGTTAAACTGGTATCCTGGGGTCAGGATGTACACATGATAAAGGATAAAGTGCTAAAAACCCAGACCTGGACAGCTGACAAGCCCTACCTGGTGTACAATTCGGCACTGGTAGACACGCAGCATACCCTTACCCTTGAACCGGGCACAAGAATTCATTTTCACAGGAACTCCCGGTTCAAGGTAGCAGGAACCCTCATCAGTGATGGCACAAAAGAAAACCCCATTCTTTTTACTTCTGACCGGCCGGAAGAGGATTACAAAGATATCCCCGGGCAATGGGACGGCATATGGCTTATGCCAGGTAGCAGTAGCAACATCATTGATCATACCCATATTAAAAATGCCATCATCGGTATACAGGTGGACAGCCTTGACAATGCAACCTCCCCCACCCTGACGCTTTCCAACACAAAGATCGAACACATGACCTACGCGGGGATTTATGCCCGGGGAACGCATATCAAAGCCTATAATAATGTAATATCAGATTGCGGAGCATACGCGATAGCCCTCAACAGGGGAGGTTCTTATGAATTCTACCATACGACAATAGCAAATTATTGGTCCGGCTCAACAAGGAATACCCCTTCTTTGCTGTTAAATAACTATTATACAGACGAAAATGGTGAAGAGCAGGATGGTGATTTGAAAAAAGCCCGCTTCAACAATTGCATCATCTATGGCAACAATATTTATGAAGTGGGATTTGATTCCCTGCCCTCAGCTGCTATGAACTACAGTTTTGAACATTGCCTGGTCAAGACAGGGCAGGACATTGATGCCAGAGGCAGGCATTATGAAGATGTTATCGAGAACAGGGAACCAGGATTCATCTCTATTGAAGATTATGATTTCAGGCTGGATACCCTGTCTCCTGCCATTGACGCGGGTGATTTGCAAACCGGTGAAATCTATCCCAAAGATATTTTGAACAATAGCAGAAATAAAGATGAAGCACCCGACCTGGGGGCTTACGAATACATCCCGGGAACAGGCAAACAGGAGGAATGAACATGAAACCTTTGCTATTTATCTTCATTGCTATACTCTGGACCCAACTGGTTGGTACCTTTTCAATTAATGCACAGGAACAATCGGATTCGTTTGATCCGGAGAAGAAGCGGACCCTGCGGCTGATTTCCTATAATGTGGAAAATGCTTTTGACACGATCAATGACCCGTCCGAAGGGGATGACGAATTCCTCCCGTCAGGAATAAGGCGTTGGAACTTCTATAAATACCGGGATAAAATTGAAAAGATCTATAAAGTCATTATCGCTGCCGGTGGCTGGGAGCCTCCCGGTCTGGTGGGTCTTTGCGAAGTTGAAAGCCGAAAAATCCTTGAGGATTTGGTGCACCGCACACCTTTTTCAAAGTACCAATACAAGATTATTCATAAAGAATCTCCTGACTTCAGGGGAATCGATGTGGCTGCCATTTACCGGGAGGAAAAATTCCAGCCTTTGGCTTCCCGATATATTCCCGTAACACTGCCAAAGCAATATGAAAAAACAAGGGATATTCTTTATATCAAAGGGAGCACTACAACTGCTGATACGCTACATGTATTTTTCAACCACTGGCCCTCCAAATGGCAGGGAGAGTTACATAGCCGGCCCAAAAGAATACAGGCAGCCCAGATCCTTCGACACCATATTGATTCTATATTCAATATCAATCCCAAAGCCCTTATAGTTGCAGCAGGTGATTTTAACGATCCTCCTGAAGCAGAATGTTTGACCGGTCATCTCAAAGCAAAAATTAATACCGATACCATTGGGCCGGGAAATATATATAACCTATCAACCTACTGGAAAAAACTCCCCTATGGCTCCTACAAATACCGGGGCATCTGGGAAATTTTTGACCAGTTCATTGTATCCGGCAATTTACTGATTCAAAAGGAGGGTTTGCAAACATCTCCAAACGATGCACACATAATGCTTATGCCTTCCCTGGTAACAGAAGATGAGCAATACACAGGGACAAAACCTTTCAGGACCTACTCAGGTTATCGCTATCAGGGAGGATTCAGCGACCACCTCCCGGTTATCCTTGATCTTCACTAGTATTGGCCTGAGGATCTTCACTATTGGCGGGTGTAAGACCTAATTCCTTTCCTTTCTCCAGCATGAACCGGTAGGCCTCCTCATAGTCATTGGAAATATTGCCGTCAAGAATGGCATCCTTGATGGCATTTTTGATGATCCCCACATTTCTCCCCGGCTTGATGTTAAATGTCTTCATGATGGTTTCCCCTTTTATGGGAGGCTGGAAATTTCTTATGCGGTCTTTTTCCTCTATTTCTTTCATCTTTTTCCGCACCTTGCGAAAGTTGCTGATGTACTTGCGGACCTTCTTCTCGTTTTTGGATGTAATATCGGCCTCACAAAGTGTCATCAAATCTTCCACATCATCCCCCGCATCAAACAAAAGGCGGCGTATGGCAGAATCGGTCACCTCTTCATCAACCAGCGCAATGGGTCTCAAATGTAGTCCTACCAGCTTTTTCACGTACTTCATCTTCTCGTTCATGGGTAGCCGAAGCCTTCTGAAAATCTGTGGGATCATCTTCTGCCCCAGATGATCATGGCCGTGAAAGGTCCAGCCTTGTTCACTGGAAAACCTTTTGGTGGGCGGCTTGCCAATATCATGCAGCAATGCGGCCCATCTCAGCCAAAGATTCCCGTTCATCTTGCTAACATTATCCACTACTTTGGCTGTATGTAGAAAATTATCCTTATGCCTGAGATTTTCTCTTACCTCAACACCCCTCAAACTGGCCAGTTCGGGGAAAAATTCCTTTAAAAGCCCGGTTTTCTCCAGATGGATCAGCCCCATGGAAGGTTTTGGGGAGAGCAATATCTTATGCATTTCTTCTACAATTCGCTCGTTGGAAACGATCTGAATGCGCCGGGCATTGGCTACAATCGCCTCGTAGGTCTTATCCCCGATTCTAAAATTAAGCTGAGATGCGAATCTCACGGCGCGCATCATTCTCAGTGGATCATCGGAAAAAGTTTGCTGAGGATCCAGCGGCGTGCGGAGCGTTTTGTCCTTCAGATCTTTTAAGCCATTGAAAGGATCCACCAGTTCGCCGTAATGCTTTTTATTCAGGCAAAGTGCCAGGGCATTGATTGTAAAATCCCTCCTTTTCTGGTCATCTTCCAGGGTTCCGTCCTCAACAACGGGCTTTCGGCTGTCCTTCCTGTAAGATTCCCTGCGGGCTCCGACAAATTCAACCTCCACATCCCGGTATTGCAGCATGGCTGTACCAAAATTTTTGTATACGGCAATATCTTTAATATCCAATTCTTCAGCCACCATTCGGGCCAGTTCAATACCACTACCCAGAACCACGATGTCAATATCTTTTGAAGGACGGCCAAGAAAAATATCACGTACATATCCCCCTATGGCAAAAGTGGTTAATCCATCAGTATCTACGAGATCCGACACAACCTGAAATATGGGATGCCTGAGATTTTTCTGCATATCAAAGTATGACAATTTGTTCAAAAGAAATGTCAAAATTTCTTCATATTGAAAGGCAAAATAAATATTTTTTTAAGAAAATCCTTTGTTTGTATACATCCAAAATCCTGAACAGTGTTTATGGTACCATCAATATTATATACTTTTGTATTTGACCTTACAGAGAAACCCAAATTATTTGGGATCAATTGTGGCTAAGACTTATATGACTCAAATGAATTTTCTCAAAATATTCTCATTACCAATACGTTTTTATAACTGAAATTATTGGATTTCATTTTATATGATACCCATACCTCATAAATTATGGTATGGAGTTTGTGTTTAAGTAGACGAACATTTAAATATATAAATTGTTAGATACTTAAAATTGTAAATTAAAAACAGAAGTGTAATGATTGAAAATTTAACAAAAGAAACATTCAAAGAAAAAGTATTCAACTTTGAGGAAAACCAGGAATGGCAGTTTGAAGGAGAAAAACCGGCGATCATTGATTTTTATGCTGACTGGTGTCAGCCTTGTAAAATGGTAGAACCGATCCTGGAAGAAATTTCTCAGGAATACGACGGAAAAGTTGATGTTTTCCGCATTGATACAGAAGATCAGCAGGAATTAGCCGCTATGTTCGGCATTAGAAGCATCCCGTCCATCCTGTTCATCCCGAAAGGTGAACAGCCACAAATGGCTCAGGGAGCTTTACCTAAGGATACTTTTGAAAAAGCCATCAAGGACGTTTTGAAAGTGGAAAATAACTAATAGCTATAAGTTTGGTTTAACCAATTTTATTTATAAATATTCCTGCAGGAGAAAAAAGCCGGTATCATCTATCGGCTTTTTTTATTAAGAATTAATCTAAATAATTACTTAAGGAAAATGAATTTTCATTACCTTTGCCTTACAGAGTTGAATAAAGAGACTGTTACCAAAAGTCTGAATATTGGCTGATAAGACGCTAAAAGTTCTATAATCTCTTAACTGTCAATGCAATAATTTTTATCAATATTTTGATGATTCAGCCGCTAAGCACCTGGCTAGGATGAACTTGATAAAACAAGGAAAGAAAAGTGGGAAGAATACTGGCCATAGATTACGGAAAAAAAAGGGTTGGTCTGGCTGTTAGCGATCCAATGAAAATGATCGCCAACGGGCTAACTACAGTTCATCCGGGTGAACTGCAAGATTATCTGGCCGACTATCTAAGCAAAGAAAATGTAGAAACCATCGTTGTGGGTTATCCCAAACAAATGAACAATCAGGATTCAGAGAGCGTAGAATATATCAAACCATTTTTAAAGAAATTGAAGAAACAATTCCCAAATGTTTCTGTAGAACTTGAAGATGAAAGATTTACCTCCAGTATGGCTCAGGATGCGATGGTCCGTGGAGGAATGAAGAAGAAAGAGAGACAGAAGAAGGCAAACGTTGATAAGATCAGCGCAACTATAATTTTACAGTCGTTTTTGGAAAGAAAAAATCAATAGAATCATGATATTGCCGGTATATATATATGGATCGCCCGTGCTAAGGAAGGTGGCACGTGAGGTTGAACAGGATGAACAGGGGCTGGATCAGTTCATCCAGGATTTATGGGAAACCATGCACCATTCGGATGGCATCGGACTGGCAGCCCCGCAGGTAGGAAAATCCATCCGGGTTTTCGTTGTGGACGGCACACCATTGGAAAAGGATGATCCTGCACTGAAGGATTTCAGGATGACATTCATCAATCCCGAGATGCTTGAAAGGTATGGCGATGACAAGACCTATGAAGAAGGGTGTCTTAGTATACCGGAAATCCGTGAAGAGATTGTACGTCCTGAAAAAGTCAGGATCCGCTGGTATGATGCCGATTTCAATCCGCATGAGGAGGAATTTGGAGGCATAGGCGCCCGAATCATCCAGCACGAATACGATCACCTGCAAGGCATTCTGTTTACTGACAAAGTGGCACCACTTAAAAAGCGAATGCTCAGGGGAAAGCTGAATGCCATT
>Ga0207797_1000268_pt1 | contig 39637 bp, 28 predicted proteins | sample PRCRCaboRojoPR_6_FD_187275 | JGI IMG/M metagenome (GOLD analysis project Ga0207797, IMG submission 187275) | Marine sediment microbial community from Cabo Rojo, Puerto Rico - PR CR 10% Liquid 1 (SPAdes) | ecosystem: Environmental > Aquatic > Marine > Coastal > Sediment | place: Cabo Rojo, Puerto... | reverse complement strand
TCCCCGGCCGCGGGACTGGATCGAGGTCGAGGGGAAGCCTATTCGTCTGGGTCAAGGGATTGACTACTCCTCTTCTTGCACCGCGCCCGGTTGCTGGCGGTGGCGACAATCAGGGTAGTTGGAGCATCCCCAGAAGACTCCCCTCTTCCCTTTCCGCTCTACCAGATGCCCGTCGCACTTTGGGCAGGTGCCGACCACGACGGGGGCGCTCCATTTGCATGCGGGGAAGTTGGAGCACGCCCGGAACCGCCCATACTTCCCTTTGCGTATGACCACCTTGCCTCCGCACTTCGGGCATGTCTCATCGGTCGTAATGTCCTTCGGTGTCTCGCTCTTGAACGAACCCGTCCACTCGCACCGGGGAAAGTTTGAACATGCCTTGAACTTGCCGTGCTTGCCGCTTCGAATCACGACATCGCCACCACATCGGGGGCATTCCTCACTGGTGCGCTCGCCCTCCGGCCGCGGCACAGTGATCGTCTCTTCTCGCGCGGTTTTGCGTGCCGTCACGAGCGCTTTCTCGAAGGGCTCGTAGAAGTCGTTCAGCACGTCGACCATCACCCGCTCGCCCCGCGCAATGCGATCCAGGTCTTCCTCCATCTCTGCGGTGAAGCCCACGTCGAAAAGATCCGGGAACTGCTCCACGAGGAAGTCACAGACGACGAAGCCGAGCGGTTGAGCCAGAATCGACCGGGCCTGACGGCCGACGTACTTCCGCTGGAATAGGGTCCGAACGATTCCGGCGTAGGTACTGGGTCGGCCGATGCCTCGCTTGTCCAGTTCCTTGATCAGGCTGGACTCGGTGAAGTGTGGCGGAGGCTCCGTGAAGCGCTGTTCGGGTACTACGTCGTGCAGCAGAAGCGGCTCCTCCATAGTCAACGTGGGAAGATCCTGATTGGCGGCGCCTAGCTTGTGGCTCGACCGCTGTGACCACTTGACGGGATAGACATCCATAAAGCCGCGGAAGAGTAACTCCCTTCCACTGGCCCGGAAAAGGTAGGGAAGGTCCTTCCCGCCCTGCGAACACACGATGTCCACCGTAGTATCGTGATAAACAGCCGATTTCATCTGGCTGGCAATGAATCGTCTCCAGATCCACTCGTATAACGCCGCCTGATCGGGCGTCAGGTACTCCCGCAGTTCCTTAGGCGTGCGTTCGGAGGACGTCGGACGGATCGCCTCGTGGGCTTCCTGCGCGACCTTCGACCTGGTCTCGTACCGTGGCGGACTGCCAGGCAGGTGATCATCGCCCCAGTAGCGAACGATGACGTCACGAGCCTCGGCCTGGGCGGACTCGGCCACGAACGTGCTGTCGGTGCGCATGTAGGTGATCAGCCCAACTGTGCCCTCTCCGGGCAGATTCACGCCCTCATAGAGCTGTTGAGCCACACGCATGGTCTTGCTACCGCCCCAGCGGAGTTTGTGGGCCGCGTCCTGTTGCAGCGTACTTGTGGTATACGGGGGGTATGGTTGACGCCGCTTCCGCTTTCGCCCGACCTTGAGGACGCGGTAGTCGGCTGTCCTGATCTGATCGACGATCGGGTGAACGTCTTCCTCGGCTCTGAGATCCGCCTTCTCGCCGTGGGCTTCCACCAATCGAGCCCGGAACCGCTGGTCCCGTTTCGTGATCTTGGACAACTCGACCTCGAGTAGCCAATACTCCTGAGGCTCGAAGTTCTCGATCTCCCGGTCCCGCTCGACGACCAGACGGAGGGCTACGGTCTGGACGCGACCTGCCGACAGGCCTTTCGGTCCCGCGATCGCCTTCCACAGGACCGGACTGACCTGGTATCCCACCAGGCGGTCTAGGATGCGACGGGCTTGTTGGGCATCCACGAGATCTCCATCAAGGCCGCCCGGTTCGGCAAGAGCTTTGTTAACCGCCTCGCGCGTGATCTCGTGAAAGGTGATGCGGCGCGCCCCTTTGTCCTGGAGGGCTGGCTTGATGAACTTGGCCACGTGCCAGGCGATGGCTTCGCCCTCGCGGTCAGGGTCGGTGGCCAGATAGACCGCACCCGCTTCCCTGGCCGCCGTCTTGATGCGGGTGGCCCTCTTCTTCCCGCCGCGACGGAACCAATAGGTTGGGCGGAATTCGTGCTCGACATCCACGCCCAGCTCCTTAGGCGGAAGATCCCGAATATGTCCCATCGTGGCCAGGACGCGATAGTCGCGACCGAGAAAACCACGGAGTGCCCTCGCCTTAGTCGGAGACTCGACGATAATCAGATTCATACGTTCTCCCTCCCGGCGTAGGATACCACGCGTCGCGCCGTTGGGAAACCGCGCGCCGTCCGAAAGTGCCGGGCTCGGGTGTCTGGCTCAAGGAAGCTAGCTGGGCAACGATCCAGGCTTGCGTGCTGAAAGCCCGATACTGGGCGCCATGGGCGCAGGCAAGGAGGAACAAACGTGCGATAGGAGGTGGAATCGACCGTGGGCACAGCCGCGAGCCCACGACCTGAGCCAGTGATCAATTAACGCTTGAGGGAGGCGGTGGGCACGACTGTCACTCTTGGGTCAGGTGTGCCCATCGCTGCATGCGAAGTCTCAGGGCGCACCATCAGACGACTCTTGATCCTCTTCTCCCTCTTCGATGAGTACGTCCCGTCTGCGGCCGCCCCCAACGGGTGGGCCGATAATCTCCATCTCCGTCATTACTTCCATCAATCGCGCGGCACGGGGATAGCCGACGTGAAGGCGTCGCTGCAAGAGCGAAGCAGAGGCACTTCCGCGTTCCTTGACCAGAGCGATCGCTCGCTGCAACATATCCTCGTCGACGTAATCCGCGTCGAATTCATCCTCCTCTGGGCTCTCGGGTTGTTCTGGCGGCATCATCTTCTTCCAGGGGCTCTTTTCGTCGACGGGGCCCGTCTCGCTGCGCCAGAAGGCGATGAGTTGGTCCAGCTCCTCAGGCGCGACGTAACAGCCCTGCACCCGCATCGGATGGCTGGCATCGGGCGCCAGATAGAGCATGTCGCCGTCCCCCAGGAGGGTTTCCGCTCCCTGCGTATCCAGGATGACTCGAGAATCGACCTGGCTGGCGGTCGCAAAGGAGATTCGCGCCGGAAAATTGGCCTTGATCAAACCCGTGACCACATCGGTGCTTGGACGCTGGGTTGCCACAACCAGGTGAATGCCAGTCGCGCGGCCCATCTGAGCGATGCGACACAGCAGTTGCTCGACGGCCTCAGGGGCAAGCATCATCAAATCCGCCAGCTCGTCGATCAAGACGACGATACGGGGCAGCGCGGGCTTGTCCTGCTCCGCCATCTTCCGGTTGTAGTCATCCAGATGACGCGCCGATGCATCTGCGAAGCGTTTGTAGCGATCGTCCATTTCAAGCGCCACCCAGCGGAGCACCTTGACGACCCGCTCCAGGTCTACTTCCACCTCGCCGTAAAGGTGGGGTAGACCATTAAAGCGAACCAACTCGACCATCTTTGGATCAATCATCACCAGACGGAGCTCATCCGGGGTGTTGTTGGAGATCAAGCATGTCGTAATGGCCTTGATACACACCGACTTACCCGAACCGGTAGTCCCGGCGATCAACAGGTGCGGCATCTTGGAGAGATCTGCCACGACGGACTGACCGGCGACGTCGTGACCAAGGGCGATAGCCAAAGGGGAATCTAGACGCTGGAACGACTCCGATTCCATGACCTCGCGGACCGTCACGACCTGAATCTCCTGGTTGGGCACCTCGATCCCAACGAAAGGTCGTCCGGGCACAGGGGCTTCGACGCGGAGGCGCGGCGTGGCCAACGCCAGTGCGAGATCATCGGCTCGCTGGCTTATCTGCCGCACACGGACCTTCCGCTCACTGGATCGGGCGCGCTCTACAAAACCGGGCTCGACGCCAAACTGCGTGACGGTGGGCCCCATTCGCACCTCCACGACCTCCACCGGCAGGCCGAACTGTGCCAGCGTCTCCTTGATGATACGCGATTTCCGGCGGATTTCCTGGTCAGTTAGCGGCGGGCCCTCGGCCTCATTGAGCAAGCTGAGCGGCGGCAAAGTCGACTTTTTCCGCCGCGAGGAGGGCTCGCGTTTCGAGTTCGTGCGAGGTTTCTCTTCCGACGAAAGCGAGGTGGACTTCTTCTCCGTCTTGCGGTCCGCTGGGGAAGCTACCACTGTCTGGGGCTCAGGCGGCTCGCGGCTCGCCCGGGCCCTCGCGCGGCGTGCTCGGTAGGAGGCAATACCTCCTTGCACGATTCGCACAGTCCGCTTGAGGTCCTTCGAAGTCACGTCAAAGGCAAGCCCCAAGCCCAGCACCAGGAAGACAGCCAGAAGAATCACCGTGGGGAGCCATCCCAGGTATGTGGAGAGGAAAATCGACAAGCCCCAGCCGACCAACCCGCCGCCGGAACGCTGCTCCACCAATGCCCACGGATCGCTCGAACCCAACAGGGCGTGCGTCAATCCCAGGAGGCTGAAGAAGACCAACTCCGCACCGATGAATGGACGCCACCGCCAGTGGATGACTCGATCCAACAGAAACTGGAGCCAGAGAAGCCCTCCGAGGGTAATTGATGCCCCGACGGGGTAAACCCCCCAGCCTACGAGATGCCGCAGGAACTTCACCCACGCATCGGCCCAGCGACCGTCTGTCACACCGAATACCGCCAGCAGCGTGATGACACCGAGCGCGACGATCACCAAGGCCAGGATCTGCTGGAGCAGCGGACTGGCCAAGATCTCGTGCGCCTGCCAGCGGCCCTTTCTCTTGGTCATCCTCCGTATTCCTCAGGAAGGCTTTCCCGGTCTTCGACCTCTGCTATCTCTGCGGCGTGATCTCCGCTCAAGAACTGCTCGAATCTCAACCCCATCCGGCGTCGCGCCCGGTCAATGTTAAGCACTTCGACCGAGACGCCGTCACCATCCTGGAGCACGTCGTGGGGATCGCAGGGATTCCCTGAGGCTAGCTCCGAGACATGAATCAGGCCCTCCAGCCCCTCCTCCACCTGCACAAATGCGCCAAAATCCACCACGTGAGTGACGGTACCTTCCACCAAGTCACCAACGGAGTAGTGATCCTCGACCGACTCCCAGGGATTGGGCTGGAGGCGCTTGAGACTCAATCCGACACGCTCACGCTCGGGCTCCACGTTCAAGACGTAGACCTCCACTGGCTGCCCGGAATCAAGCACGTCACCAGGATGGGCCACCCGTCCCCAAGAGAGCTCTGAAATGTGAATCAAGCCCTCAAACCCTCCCAGGTCGACGAAAGCCCCGAAGGAACAGAGGTTGGTTACGTGTCCCTGACAGACGTCGCCGGGCTCGAGGCTATTCAGCACGTCCTCAGGGTTTCCATCGTCAACTTGGGTCGCTCGCTCCGAGAGGACGAAGCGATCTGCGTCTCGATCCAACTCAATGATCTTCAGCGACAACCTGGTTCCTACAAAGTGGCGTAGTTCCTCTTGTCGCTTCTTCTCATTTGCTGACGGCGTTAGGTCCAGGAGATGAGAAGCGGGGACAAATCCCCGCAGACCGTCCCAGTCAACAAGCAGCCCTCCCTTGTTGCATCCAACCACCGGCAGCTCGAGGGTCTCGCCCTGGGCCATCAAGGTCCGCGCCTCCTCCCACATGTCATTGCCGAGGCTCGATCCATCGCCCTCCCCAGGACCCTCTAGCGGCCGCGAAATATCCTCGTCCCACAAGCCAGCCTGGCTGACGGTGGGCGCTGCACTTCCATTCTCCCCATCTCGCAACAGCGCTCGCCAATACCCCTCGCTGAGCGGCGCGTCCGGAGGTATCCATTCTCCCCTCTGCCCCATGATTTTGTGCCTCCTACTACCCTAGCCTGTCCTTCTCTGAGCTCTCCTCACCTCTACGATCAGCTTCGGATCGGCCGGTCCTTCGCCAGGATGCCTTTAGTCTTCTAACCCCTCGATTCTCGCTCCGTCCCCTCCTTATGGTTTCTGATCTCTTCCCGTTCCATCTCTGCCACCATCTGCGCCGCTGCCTTGATCGCGACACGCTGCTTCCGGTACAAGTTCGATTCACTCATCGCCAGACGGTTTGCCACTTCTCGCACCTTGAGTCCCTGAAGGAACTTCAAATCAAGGATATTGTACAGAACCCAGGCCGGTGCCGTCATCTTGCGCTCCCCTTCCGGTCGCAGACGCTCAATGGCCTCACGAAGCACAGTCCGGAGCCCTTTCATCGGGTTCCCGTCCTGTTCGCGGGTTGCTCGTTCGACGATTTCAAGAGCCATCAGGGGATTCGTCGTCAGCTTTGGACCGCCCCAGTAATGCTTCAGTGCATCGCGTACCCACTCGCGTAGCTCCCCGGACTCCACCAGATTGAAGTCGGAGAGTGCTTCATCACCGACGTAATGAACCATACTGCGCCGCCGCTGGATATCCTCGATCTCCGGCATAATCCGCTCCAGGGCACTAAACAGGCCCTGCTGAAGTTGTCGGTCCTCAAGGGCGGCCGCTGCCTGCCTGAGTAAGTTGTCTATCCCCTCTTGTTCGCTGGGCGTCAAATTCGGCTCGGGTGCGCGGGCTGCTACACCCAGAACACCCAGGATGACGTTCTCATCCTGGGTGGCGCGCAAAGGTGCAAGCCAATAACCATTCCAGACAAACAGATCGCCGTAGCGCTCCAGTCGACGTCCGTTCGCGAGGGTTCGGCTATCGTTAGCCATCCGTGTTTGATGATTCTTTCCTGCGCGGACCTGATGCATAGAAGCCTGCCAGGCTTCGTTGGAGAGATCATCAGAGTAATCAGCCTCCAAATCTCCACAAGTAACCTCTAGGTGGGGTTCACCGTCATCTATGACCGCCACAAATGCCGTATCGACGCGTAACAATTCACATAGAGCCGTGAGCACGTTCTCCAAGAATTGATGGAGGTCGGTAGAGGTGAGCAAACGACTCGATAGCTGCTGAATCCATTCGATCTCCTCTCGATCCTGAAGATACAGCGCGCGGTCGATCAGTGGCTTGGCCAGCTCAATGACGATCTGCAGGAGAAGGATGACGCCGACGACGCCGAAAAGCATAACGCGACGGCTGGGAAGGCCTAGCCACCCCTCCGCCTGGGAGCTAACGATGATAATAAGCACAACGAGGGTGGCGACGAAAGGGCCCCGCAGGAGAAAGTGGACCAAGCGATGCTTGACTACCCGATCGGGAGTGAGGGCGCCGAAGGAAGCCACACTGTACGACAGGATCACCAACATCAGCCCTACACCGATATTCCCCAGGACGAGCACCAACCAGAGGACGACACCTGATGTCGAAGCCGGCCAACCGGTGAGCAGCAAGTATGGGAAGACCCCAGCCGCCGGCGCCGCGAAGGTCGCGGCCAGATACGACATGCGCCGCCGTGAGGTCGACGTCAGACACCGTTGACGGGCATGCAACACGTTGGCTGCGCCCCAGCTGACGGCAACGGTGAAATAGAGAGTGAAAACGGGAAAGAGCGGCCCAGTTCGCAAGTGTGCCGCCCGGTGAGTCAGAGCGCCACCGCGAACAATCAAATCGCTGAACGCGACGCCTAACAGGAGGAGCGCGCTGAGCACGTAACTCACGCGCACGGCCACCATCTGCAGCTTACTTCGTTGTCCTGTCGTCGTCAGTAGTGCACGGGAGAAGTTCAGATAGGCAGCGGGCGTGAACGCGATGCCAATCCATTGGGTCTCCAGCCATGGTCTTGCTGCCTGCCAGTCCTCGACCCCAAACAACGCCAGGTCCACGAAATACGTGATTAACACACAGCCAAGAAGAAAAGCGAACGTCCGAGCTACGTTGTTGCGACGGCTGTAGATGAGCAGATAAAGAAGCAGGGCGAAAGAGAAGATGACGATGCCCGAGGTGAGCACGAGGTTGAGCAGCTCCAAGAATCTCTCAATACCTAACACCGATAAGAAACCTATCAGACCACTAAAGATGCTTCATCGACACCAATCTTGCTAAACACACGGTGTAGAATCGATCCACAATGATAACCCAACAAGCTAAGACACAATGAGCCAGTTCTGCCCAGATTGAATCCCTTTGACAGATCCCTCAACGACGCTCTGAGTAAGCGCCAGATCCAGTCTCAAGAGGAGGGAATCAGCAACTGCCTGGCAGGAATTCTAGATCCGTTGAGACTATTGGAAAAGAACGAACAAGCGCTAATCCCATCTTGGCAGAGAGCGCCGCGTCGGAGCCGGGAAGGAACCTAACGTAACTTACCAGTGAAGAATACTGCAATGTCCTCGCTGAGCCAGTAATGATCATTGTAGCCAGAAAAGGACAGTCCGCAAGCCTGGCAGAAGTTGATGGCAGGGTAGTTCTTAGTTTGAACCTCAATCATTAATCTCACCAGATTTTGCTCCCGACCCCAGTGAGCGCCCGCCCTCAACAGCGTCGTTCCAATGCCACGCCGGCGCCGAGAAGGTTGAACGACCAAGTCACCGATCCACGCGAGTCCGTGTTCAGGTTGAGCTGTCAGCGCGACGTAGCCACACACCTCTCCATCTATCTCCGACACGAGGAACCCGTCTCTACGTCGCCAACCCGCAAGCAGATCGATGCCCTGCCGAGGGTACGCAACCGTTATCTCCCGAGGGAGGCGGACTGTCCGAAATGAGACAGTCAGTGCACTGCCCTCTACCCGGTTCTCCATCTGCCAGACGCGGTCAGTGGAGCAAGAATGATCTAGGGCCCCACAATGGGCCAGGTCCTTGGGTTCGCCGGGGCGGATCAGCACTCACGGACTCCTACATACCAGTCTGGATTGCAGCACAAGATTAGCTTGCATTCTACCATCAGGGTTCCATTGAGGCAAACCGACACGAATGAGGTACCCAATTGCTTCTGTTCCGCTCCTGACTAATTCTTCCCTTTTCTGACTCAGACATCAAAGGCCAGAACACCTGATCTTGACTCCCAACTCGTGCTCGCTTTTCAGATACCTTGCTGCTTCCGGATAGGCTTCTTAATCCAGACTACGACCGATTAAGCCATTCACGGACGATGGATTCAATCTCTTCGTGGGTTGTGTCGGCGGCATCAAACCAATGGATGTCAGGATCATCAAGATCGAACCAATTATATTGATGGCGTATGAAACGACGGAGGTCACTCTGAATTGCGGCTACAACCTCATCCAGTGTCATCTCGCCCTCGAAATACGGTTTGAACTCTGCATAGCCCACGGCCGACATGGCCGGGAGGCTCCAATCATACCCTTGCTCTAGCAACCAGCGTACCTCCTCCACAAGGCCGACATCAATCATCAGCTCCAGACGCTTGTCAGCGCGCTCGTAGAGCAGGTCACGATCCATCGTCAAGCCAATTTGGAAGACGGGATAGGGCGGCGGCTCCTTACCCTGCTGCTCAGAGATAGGTCGCCCGGTGACCAGGCAAACCTCCAGAGCACGCACAACCCTGCGGACATTGTGGGGATGAATATCCTCGGCAGCCTCGGGGTCGAGCCGCTTCAGCCAGTCGTGGAGCGCATAGGGGCTCTCCTCCTCGGCCTTAGCCTCCAGTTCCTCGCGAAGGATCGGATGGGGAGCCACGCGGGGGATACGCCATCCCTCGACGATGGCTCGCACGTACTGGCCCGTGCCGCCGACGAGCAGCGGCAGTTTGCCCCGGGCGCGGATGTCGTCAATGGCCGCGTAGGCCAGATCCTGAAACTCAGCCAGTCCCACCGTCTCGTCCAGGTCGGCGATGTCGACGAGGTGATGAGGGACACGAGCCCGCTCCGCAAGCGTAGGCTTCGCCGTACCGATGTCCATACCACGGTAGAACGAACGAGAATCCGCGGAAACGACCTCGCCGTCGAACGCCTCGGCCAGGTGGAGCGATAAAGCGGTCTTACCCACCGCTGTCGGGCCCACGATCACAAGGAGCGGAGGGTCGATCCTCCAAGAGGTAGGAGCTGGATCTCTCCTCGACTTTGGGTTGTTCTTCTTCCTACGAGAGGTTCTCATACACGTCAACCCGCAGCAAGTGGCCCGTCTCGTCCATCTCCACTGCCACGAAACCGATTCGCCAGTCGACTCCGTGGACGTTTATGTCGTGCGCAACCAGATACGCCTGCGCGACATCGACCATCCGCCGCATCTTGGTCGACGTCAGTGACTGCTCAGGGGTCCCAAACTCACGCCCCCGGCGCGTACGGACCTCGAAGAAAGTCCATATAGCGTTGCGAAGCGCTACGATGTCTACCTCGCCGATCCGACAGTGCCAGTTGCGGCTCTCGATCTCGTAGCCGCGACACGCCAACTCGCGGACAGCGAGAGCCTCTCCCCGGCGCCCCAATTTCGCCCTGCGGCCACTCATAGGAATATCCCGCCGGAGACGCAGGGCAGGGTCCGTGACGTATCGCCGGGGCGCTGTCCCAAGGCCAGGGGACGGTCAACCATCATCCTTCTGGCCCACAGAGGCATAGTAGTTGCAGCGCCCACGCATCACACACCGCTCGCATTCTGGATTTCGCGAGTGGCAGATGGCTCGACCGTGAGCGATTAGATTAAGGTGAAAAGGGTAGTAGATCTCCTCCGGTACGACATCCTCGAGGATATCGTGCGCTTTCTCCCGGCTGGTGCCCTCTGGAATCAGCCCGAGCCGCCCGCTGACCCGATGGACATGGGTATCGACGGGGAAAGCCGGCTTGCCCAGAGCGAAACAGAGCACGATCGCCGCGGTCTTGGGTCCAACGCCGGGCAGGTCGGTCAGCCAGTCACGAGCTTCCTCGGTGGTTACGTCCCGCAGGAAATCGAGACTGATCTCGTTTTCCTTTTCTGTGATGCGGCGCAGCGCTCCCTGGATGCGGGGAGCCTTTGTCGGTCCCAGGCCTGCGGGGCGGATTGCATCCACAACGGCCGCCTCCGGCGCATCACGGACCTCCTCCCAGGTGGGAAATCGTTCCTGTAATCGTTCCATAGCGTGGTCTCGATTGGTGTCGTTGGTGTTCTGGGAGATGATGGTAGAGACCAGCGATGTGACAGGGTCGCGGGGATGCCATGGGCGGTCTCCATACTCCTCGCGCAGCATACGATGCGCGTGCAAAGCGTCTTCGGTTTTCGGTTCCATAGATCCTCTTCGGTGTTAGGTGTCTCGAATCAAGACCATCAGAGTCATATCGTCGAACTGCGTCGCCTCGCCACTGAACCGTTCTACGGCTTCCAGCAAAGCGTGCAGAAACTCCTGGGCAGGGCGTCCTCCGCTTGCCCTGATCGCTCTCTCCAGTCTTTCCTCGCCAAAGAAAGCATCTGTTTCATCTTGCGCGTCGGTTACTCCATCGGAGTAGAGCACCAGCGTGTCACCGGGGGCCATCTGAACCACGCACTGCTCCCACGATGTGCCCGGCATTGCACCGAGCGCCATCCCGGTTTTGGTCAACCTCTCGGCATCATCACCGCTTGGCACACGCAAGAGATAAGGGGGGTTATGTCCCGCATTGCAGTAGACCAATCTTCCGGTCCTTGGATCGAGAACACCGTAGAACACAGTGACAAACATCGTCACGTCGGTGTCCATCAGGATGCGCCGATTTGTCACCTTCATCGCGAAATCGGGCCGGGCGTGATATTCGAGGGCGTAGGTGCGCAGGAGCGTGCGCGCTAGAGCCATGTAAAGCGCGGCCCCCATACCCTTGTCGGCTACGTCGGCCACTACGATACCAAAACGACCGTTGGGCAGAGAGATCACGTCATAGAAGTCGCCTGCTGTCTGGCGGGCAGGCTGAAGAGTTGCCGACACCTGCCAGCCCGGGATTTCGGGCAGTCTCTCCGGGAGGAAGCTGGTCTGAATCTGCCCCGCTAGTGATAGCTCCTGCTCCATGCGGGAGAGCTCGGCGCCATGCAAGGCCGAGCCGATCTGTGACGCCAACGTCTGAACCGCGGGTACGGAGCTGGCGACCTCGTCGAGCCCCCACGCAGCGCGTGTCTGCCGCACAAGCGCGATCCCACCGATAGGGTCCTCTCCGTCGGGCTCTAGAATCGGAGCCGTGACCAGGGCCCGCTCGTCCAGTTGTTTGCGTGCAGACGCACCATGTTCCCAGGGGAGTTTTTGACCAGGCAGCAGACAGTGCGCCTCCGATGTAGAGCGCAACCAGTCCCAGGCCGCAGCTGGCAGCAGCGATGATCCATCCGGATGGTGATAGATGACCTGGGCAGGGAACAGGCGAACCTCGATCTGGAAGTTAGGAAACATGCCAGGAACGTGCTCGGACAGGATGTTAGACAGAGACGATGGATCGACCGGGGTTTGGAGAATCTTGCGCCCAAGCTGCTCCAGCCTCTCAAGCTCGCGCGCACGTTGGCGATTGCGTATCGCAGCCCTGCTCAGCCGGTTCGTCAGCAGGCTGACCAGGACGACACCGGCAGCGAAGAAGAGATACATCCCCAGCCCGACCTGAGCATACAGCACTGTGGCCAGGATGGCGAAGGAGTCGATCAGGAGGGGAAGTCCGCCAACGACGCCGACGTACCGAATGAAATGGCGTGACTCTGATCGTCTCTGAAGGAGGCTTCTCCAGTACAGGAGAAGAGGAGACATGAACAGCTGAGAGAGAACAAACCGCGTCGCGGTCGCAAGCACAGCTCGCGCCAGAGCAGCGGCCGACAAACTGGAGAGGGGAAAAGCGCCGCCCACACGCCGGTAGACGGTGAGCGCAACCAGCCCGGCGGTAATCTCAGTGAGCTCCAAGCTCAAATTCCGAGCCCGATTCCATCGTGTCGAAACAGACTGACGGCTGGTTCTCAGACTATGGAGAAGATAGTGGCTCATCACGCCGGCGACGCTTATCCACAGCGCTGTCGGGCCGAAGGACAGCGCCACCGACCAGGAGACGATGGCAACCAGAGACCCACGGAAGTCAGCATAGTCTCCAGAGCGGATCTCGATGAATACGGCAAACATAAGCTGGCGCAGGAACACCGCCAGGGCCAGAAACAGGAATAGCACCTGCCAGCGGTCGAGAAGGAGGGAGACGTCAGTGGCGGCGACCAACCATCCGAGGCCAATTAGTGCAATGGGAGCACTGTAGAGGAAACCCAGCACATCGGCGAGCCGACTGGAGATTTCCAGATCGTCAGCGCTGTCTTGGCTCAGCTCGGGCCAGAAGAACCTGGCAACAGGAAGCCAGCGCGATTCAACGGCCGACCTATCCGACCTCATCGTCTCTGGCCTGCGCTTACCAGCCTCTTCTGCCTGGCTAACCAGATGAGAGATCTAGACAAGATCCTACAGGGCGTTATTCTCAAACCTGACCTCGACTTCCGCGCGGTCCTCCAGGGTCAGCCCGAAGCTTACCAGGTGAGGGGCCTCGGCCACTGGCGCCTGTCGCCGACCAGCTACTTCTGCCTCCGTCACGCGCCAGTCTCCCGGCACGACGAAGAAGACGCGTCCAAACTGCCGCCCCTCCTTTTCGAGCGCTACCTTGACCTTCGCTTGCGCGTCAATAATCTCAAACTCATAACTGGCGATCTCAGCCAGGCCTTGACACACGTGAAACGTCGTCGTGAGTAAGTCAGGCCGAGCGGTAACAGGTTTAAACAGCAGCACCGCCGTCTCGTGTGGCTCATGACGTTGAATGGTAACGACATCGTCCACGATGCCCAGGTAGCGGCGACGCCAGTAATGGAAGACGTGGTAGCGTCCTGACGGTAAGCCCATCTTATCCAGGCTCACACCTGTCTCGGTCGTGCGATCGTCCCAGTTCACGACACCAGCGACCCACCATTGACCCCAGTCGCGTTCCACAGGGAGCACAAACAAACGGGGCATCTCGTTATCAAAAAGATCAAGGGGACGGGCGGAGACTCCCGTCGGGGGAAGTATCTGTCGCAAGTATTTGAGACGGCCGGGATCGATGGCGGGGAGATTGTCAGAGTCCAGCGTCAGTCCGCCGGAGAGGGCCACGAGCGCTACAACGGTCCGCATTTCGTTCAATTTCAGGTCCATATCGTCACTACGAGGGCGCACGAGGACACAATCGGGGTCGTTCGCCCAGAGACGCCCATGAAAGGGCGCGCGGGTGATGACGTTCCGCAGTGCGTTCTGTGTCGACACCGAAGAAAGATCGTGTCGCCAGACGGGATGCCAGTTAGGATCGACATCTGGGCCAATGCGCATCCCATCCACGACGCCCAGGCACGGTCCAAGCGGCGCACCGCAACCCAGCAGGAATGCTTTTCTTCCAATGGCCTTACGGATGGCCTCCACACCTCTCCGTAGCGCTTGGGCCCGAGTGGCGGATGGGTCATGCCGCTCACCTGGGCGCGCGGCCGCGAAGAGAAAATCGATCTTGAAAAAGGATACGTCCCATTCTTCCTTCATCCGCTTGAAAATCCTCCCCAGCCAGTCGAGCACCTGGGGATGCGTACAGTCGAGGGCATAGCAGGTTGTGCCCCAGTGTTCCCAGCCAACGACTGGTTCATCCGATTCGTCGCGGAGGATCCAGTCAGGATGGTCAGCAAAGAGCTGTGAGTCAGCCGCCACGCCGAAGGGAGCTGTCCAGAGGCCTACCCGACGTCCTGCCTGCCGGATCTCCCCCGCCACCGGCTCGATTCCTTTGGGAAACTTACCCTCATCTAGTGAGAACCAGTCGCCGATGGCTGACTGATAGCCATCGTCGATCAAGACTACGTCGAGGGGAAGCTCGTGCTCTTCCATCGCTCTAACGTTGTCCAAGACATCCTGCGACGAGTTCTCTCCATAGAAGAAGTACCACGAGCACCAGCCAGTCGGCGGATCCTCGGGCACCCGAGTTTTCATCTCGCGTGCCGCCTCATCGGCCCACCATTCCAGAAGCGCGAGGGGGTCTGGTCTGGCCTGCACTACAAGCAGCTCGGAGCTTGCCGATTCACCAGGATCCAGTCGGATCCCATCGAAGTAGCAGCGGGCGGTCAGCCTCGACCCATCCTCCTTCACGCGAATTTCAGCCAACTGATCCCCGGTGGACACGAACCCGGCAAGCAGCGACGCGCGCCCCTGTGTGCCCCACGTCGAGACAACGGTGACCCACTCTGAGGAGATCACAGCGTCACCTCCTGGCTCCCAATGGGGCTGGTGGAGACGCTGGTAGCTGGCCGTTCCTGGGGTTGCGTGGAGGCCGTTTCCGAGATGGCGAGCAAAAGCGGGCGACCAGGACTGCCAACCATTCTGGTATATAGACCACCTGCGAGTCCCCTGACCGAGATCGGGCAGCCGGGCCGTCAGGACGTCTATTTCGTCCAGATAGACAGGGGTGTCACCACGATGGGTCACGCGCACCCACATGCGGAACCCTGGCGTCTCCACATCGAAGTCGCCATCCTCGGACTGCCAGCGCCAGATGAAGCGTAATCCCTCAAGATGACGTGTGTGGTTCGGCTCTTCAAGTTCCATAACCCGGGCCTCACCACCGATCCGATAGCGGATTACGGCGGCACGTCCCGGCTCCGTCCAGACTGGCGTCCCCCCACCTGCTTTGGCGCTCATTCTCTCCCCCTCTCTCAAGTCAGGCACGTCGTGCATTATAGCACAGCCGAGGCTGTTGAAAAAAGATGGACGATATGCTATACTCACCCCCGGCTTGCAAGGGCACCAACCGCAGGCGCTCGCGTCGAGTATTCACACACAGACTGGGACAGCACAGGACTCCCTTTTGAGAACCTGAAGCAAGATCTGACTCCTGCCGAATCCACTTCTCGAATCTGAGTAGCGATGAGTGTTCATACTGAACAAAACGGAGGTATCACAGTGTCCAAGGATGAGACACCGAAGATCCTCGTGACCGGGGCCGTCGGGCAGATCGGGTCCGAGTTGACGATGGCGCTGCGCGAGCGGCATGGAGGCGAGAACGTGATCGCCGCCGGCCACAAGACCGAGCCCGATCCTGAGCTACGCGATTCCGGCCCATTCGTGACCATCTATGCAACGCGGCGCGAGACGATAGAGGACGTGGTGGACGAGTACGAGATCGACACCGTCTATCACCTGGCCGCGATCCTCTCCGCCACCGGCGAGAAGAAGCCTCAACTCGCCTGGCGAGTGAATATGGATGGTCTGCACAATATCCTTGAGATCGCCCGGGAACGCGAATTGTCCCGGGTTTTCTGGCCCAGCTCGATCGCTGTCTTTGGACCGAATACGCCGGCGGATGACACGCCGCAGGAGACTATCCTGCGGCCGACGACGATGTACGGCGTCACGAAGGTGGCTGGTGAATTGCTCTGTGACTACTACGCTGAGCGTTTCGAGGTAGATGTGCGGGGCGTGCGATATCCGGGCATCATCAGCAGCGAGACGTTACCGGGCGGTGGCACCACCGACTACGCCGTAGAGATCTTCTACGAGGCCCTCAAGCATCAACGGTATACATGCTTCCTGGAGAAGGATACGGTTCTGCCCATGATGTACATGCCCGATTGTATCCGGGCGACACTTATGTTGATGGATGCCGATTTTGAGCAACTGAAGCACCATGCTGACTTCAACCTGGCTGGACTGAGCTTCTCACCGGCGGAGTTGGCAGCGGAGATCAAAAAGCACATTCCGGAGTTCGAGATCACTTACGAGCCCGATTATCGTCAGGAGATTGCGGATTCCTGGCCCTGCACGATCGACGATAGCGCGGCACGGCGGGAATGGGGCTGGGAACCCGCCTATGACCTCCCGGCGATGGTTGAGGACATGCTGGAGAAGCTGCGCAGGAAGCTCGGACTCTGAGATCAATGAGCCCGGTGGCGAGTGCCTAAGACGTGTATTTCAAACCTATGACGCTAGAACAGAGGAGGCTATGCTAATGACAGTCGAAAGGGATCCGATAAGCTATCTTGGTGAAGAATACGAACGGTTGAAAGAGGAAGGGCTGACCTGGGAGCCGAGAGAGCTTCAAGGTCCGAGCGAGCCGGTTTCGGTGGTCGAGGGCAGAGAAGTTGTGGTGCTCTGCTCCAACAACTATCTGAATCTGTCGACCCACCCGAAGGTTGTCGAGGCGATGGTGACCGCGACGGAGAAATATGGAGCGGGAGCGGGCAGTGACCGCTCGATTGCGGGCGATATGTCCCTCCACAGAGCACTGGATGAACGTCTGGCGGAGTTTAAGGGGGCGCCGGCGTCCCTGACGTTCCAGACAGGGTTTATGACGAACCAGGGCATTATCGCGCAGCTTGCGGGCGAGGGGGATCTTTACGTGTCCGACGAGCTGAACCACGGTTCGATCATCGACGGGATGCGGCTGACGAAGGCGGACAAAGCTATCTACAGGCACAAGGACGTCGACGACCTGGCGCGCATCATGGAGGAAGCCGAAACCCACCAGCCGCCCTACGAGCAAATCTGGATCGTGACAGATGGCGTCTTCAGCATGGATGGCGACCTGGCTCCGTTACCCGAGATTGCCGACATCGCCGCAAAGCACGGTGCCGCTGTGTACGTCGATGACGCGCATGGCGAAGGGGTCCTGGGAGAAGGCGGACGGGGTATCGTGAACCACTTTGGGCTGACCCGTGACCAGGTGCACGCGGAGATGGGCACCTTCTCCAAGGCTTTCGGCATCGTGGGAGGGCACATCAGTGGGAGCGAGGAACTGACAAAGTTCTCGATGAACAAGGCCCGGACCTGGCTCCTCAGCGGCGCGCTGCCCCCGGGTGTGATCGCCGCCACTGTCGCAGCAATCGACGTGATGGACGAGAATCCAGAAAGAGTAGAGCGCGTATGGAAGAACCGTGATTACTTCCTGGACAGAATGAAAGAGCTGGGCTTCGACACGGGCAACAGTGAGACGCCTATCGTGCCGATTATGTGCGGCGACAGCAAGACGGCAAAGGAATTGGCGAACTTCGTCTGGCAGGAAGGGATCTACGTATTGGCCATCGTCTACCCCATGGTGGCTCGTGACAAGGCCCGGATTCGAGTTCAGCTTTGCGCGGAGCACACGGAGGACCAGCTGGACAGAGCGATTGAGGCGTTCAAGAAAGGAGGCCAGAAGCTCGGGTTGATCTAGCCCAGGTACGTTCAGACGCGAACGGAAATTGACGCCCCGAGGTCGAGATGACCTCGGGGCGTTCTGACCAGGCATTTGGCCACTACGCTGGGACATGGTCCGCAAACGTAAACTAGCAAGAGGAAGCTTGTTTGCAAGGCCACCGGCGCGCCGGTGGCCTTCTGCTGTCTCAGGCTCCCGCGCCGCAAAGGGTGAACCAATACGGAACCTTGTCTCCTGCTCAGTCCACTGATACAATGACCAACCGTAGACAATCAGCATGAGAGCCTTGATGTTCACCTAGCTTTTTAGGAGGAAGTTCCGATGAGAGCGATGATCTTGCGCGAGCCAGCACCGATTGAGGAGAAGCCGTTGGAGTTGGCCGATCTTCCACTGCCGGAGCCCGGCCCTGGGCAGATCCGCATCGACGTTGACGCCTGTGGTATGTGTCACACCGACCTTCACACGGTGGAGGGAGATCTGGAGCTGCCTAAGCTACCCATCGTTCCGGGTCATCAGATCGTCGGCACGGTCGCTGCAAGAGGAGAAGATGCCACCCGCTACGAAATTGGCGACCGGGTGGGCGTCGCCTGGCTTCACCACGTCTCGTGCGCGGAATGTGAATACTGCCAGCGTGGGCTGGAGAATCTATGTCCCAGCGCCACCTTCACCGGGCTCCACGCAGATGGCGGCTACGCCGAGGCGATGGTCGCCTACGAGGACTTTGCCTATCCCATCCCAGAAAGCTTCTCCAACACCGAGGCAGCCCCCCTTCTATGTGCGGGCATCATCGGCTACCGCGCGCTCAAGGTGAGCGACGTTGAGCCCGGTCAGCGGTTGGGCCTGTACGGCTTCGGGAGCTCAGCCCACGTCACTATCCAGGTCGCCCGCCACTGGGACTGCGAGGTGTACGTTTACACCCGGAGCGAGAGCCATCGACGTCTGGCGCGGGACCTGGGCGCGGTTTGGGTCGGCGGCGCGCAGGACACGCCCCCGGAGAGAATGCACTCGAGCATCATCTTCGCCCCGGCGGGCTGGATCGTCCCGGAGGCTCTGAAGGACCTGGATCGCGGCGGCACGCTGGCGCTGGCTGGCGTGACGATGACGCCCATCCCCGAGCTCGACTACGACGAGCTGCTCTATTGGGAGCGAGGTGTGCGCAGTGTGGCCAACTTCACCCGGCAGGACGCCGAGGAGCTGCTGGAGGTTGCCGCCGAGATTCCGATTGAGACCACGGTGGAGACCTTCCCTCTGGAGGAGGCGAACGAGACCCTCTTCGCTCTCAAGCGGAGCGAGATCGATGGGTCGGGTGTATTTGTCATCGAATAACCCGTAGCCGTAGCGGACCTCCAAGGTCGTGAAAACCGATGATTCGTCTCACGACCCTGGAGGACTATTCCATCTTCGCAGAACGCCGTCGCCTGCTGGCGGATTCCTCACTCCGTCCAGAACGGAGCGCTCGTATACTCGAAGCCGCCATCGGGCAGCAGGGAGACCACGACGCCATCCCTCAAGCCCCGGCCCACCTGCTGCACAGCCATACCGTTCATATCATCCATATCCCTTAAGATCGAGCCGAATCATGCCGCGTCCCCCCACGCCGTCAAGCTTAGCATATGCGCGGGAGCAACTCGCCGAGGGGCATATCGACGACACGCCGACCGCCGATGCCCGTGCGGGCCAGAACCATTCCAGGGTGCTCTTCCGTGACGACGCCGATGCGGGCCGCGTTCCCACCCAGGGGGTGTGCGCGGAGCGCATGCAGCGCCTCATCCGCCTCCTCCGGTGGGACGAAGACGACCACCTTCCCTTCGTTTGCCACGGTCAACGGATCGAATCCCATCATCTCGCAGGCTGCTGCCACAGCAGGGCGAACGGGGACCGCGCCCTCCTCGATTTCGATCCCTGCCTGAGAGGTGTCCGCTAGCTCGTTTAACGCCGCCGCGAGCCCGCCACGGGTGGGATCGCGCAGGCAGTGGACGTTCGGAGCAGCCGCCAGCAGGGACGCCACCAATCCGTTCAACGCGGCACTGTCGGAGACCAGGTCGGTCTCAAACGTCAGTCCCTCTCGCTTACTGAGCACCGCGATGCCGTGGTCACCCACGGTGCCGCTGAGGAGTACCACATCGCCAGGCTGGGCGCGGTCGGGACCAATCATCACGCCCTCCGGCACCACACCGACTCCGGCGGTATTGATATACATGCCGTCGCCAAACCCTTTTTCCACCACCTTCGTATCACCCGCCACGACTTGAACGCCGGCCTCCCGGGCCGCCTCTGCCATAGACCGCACCACCCGCTCCAGCGTCTCCATCGCCAGGCCTTCCTCGAGGATGAAGGCAGCCGTGAGCCAGAGCGGATGGGCGCCGCTCATCGCCACATCGTTCACTGTCCCGTGGACGGCCAGGGAGCCGATGTCACCACCGGGGAAGATTAGCGGCCGGACGGTGAAAGAATCCGTGGACATCGCAAATCGGGGATTGCGATCTGTCGCTTCAACAACGGCCGAGTCGGCCATCTGCCGCAGGTAGGGATTGTCCAGCGGCGTGGCAAACACCTCGCGAATCAGGTCGTTCATCACCTTACCGCCCGCGCCATGGGCGAGGCGAATGACTTCTTCCATAAGTTACTTCATCCTTTCATGATTCCCGGCTTTTCTCCCGACGATCATCGCCAGCAGGATATTGGTCGGAAAGATGAGCGTCTCACCGGCGGCCTCAGCGTCGACGAGAGCGGCCTCAATTCGGCGCAAGCCAGCAGCGTAGGCCTCATCGCTCAGGAGCGCGAGTTGGGAGCACGCATGCTTCGCCAAGAACGGATCCTCCAAGACCTCGCGGCCAATCTTGTGGTCCACAATCCTTTCTACTACATGCTGCTCGACCTGAGAAAAGCCGCTCGCCGACATCCAGCTTGCGATACCCTCCCACGTTGGGAAACGCGCCAAGTCCGTCTCGTACGTCCCGTCGAAAAAATCGTAAACGTACCACTCCTCCCGGCGCCTGTGGGGATCACTCCCCGCTACGGCCAGCGCGCCGTCCGAGCCGAGCACGCGGCGAGCCTCGGAGACGAAACCCCGTGGATCGTCAAAGTGATGAATGGCATTCACGCAGAAAACCAGATCGAACGTCTCAGCGAGAAAGGGAAGCTGCCCGCCGCGTCCTCTCACCAATTGTAGACAGTGGTTCCGCTTTCCAGCTTCCTCCAGCATGCCCGAGGAGGGATCCAGACCGAACACCTGACGACGCTCAGAGCTCAAATCAGCCAGCCAGCGGCCGGTACCGCAGCCGATCTCTACAATCCGCTCGGCCTCCACGTCCCGCGCCAAAGTCTGCAACGCACTGAGCACGCCACCCATGTGGCTGGCTTCATACCGTTGATTATACGACGAGGCGATTTGATCGTAGTCAACGCGCCGGGAGGATCGGTCCGCTGTCTTCATACGCTGTCTGAAGGTGTTTCCCCTAACGCCCGGCATTGACACTCTGCTACGTTCATCGGCGAGCCTGGCGGGAAATCTCTAGGACGGGCGTTCTCCGTACCGATAGTATGCCGCACAAGCCCCCTCGGCGCTGACCATGCAGGGACCGATCGGTTTCTGTGGCGTGCAGGCTTTGGCGAAGAGCGGGCATTCGACCGGGAGCAGAACGCCGCGCAAGACGTCCCCGCACCGACATCCCGGCGGTTCCTGGGCCGGGGCGACATCCACCGAAAACCTGCGGCCGGCATCGAATCGCCCGTACTCATTCCGCACGACCAACCCGCTCTGCGGAACCGTGCCAAAGCCACGCCAATCAGCATCGGCGACCTCGAAAACGCGCTCTATCGCGTGCTGAGCCGAGGCGTTTCCCTCTGCTGTCACGCTGCGGACGTAGGTATTGTCGACTCTGTGGTTTCCCTCTTCCGCCATCACGACCAGCGCCAGAATCGCCCGCAAGAGGTCCAACGGCTCGAAGCCCGCGACGGCGCAGGGTATGCCGTAGTCCTCGGGGAGGAACCGCCATGCGTCGGCTCCAATCACCGTTGTGACGTGACCGGGACCGATGACGCCATCCAGCGCCACTTCGCCGGCATCCAGGATGGCGAGGGTGGCTGGAGGTGTCAATTTGTGCGTACTGAAGACGGTGAAGTTGTCCAGGTTCTCCGCCTCCGCCGTCAGCACCGCCGAGGCGACCATCGGCGCCGTCGTCTCGAATCCCACGCCCAGAAAAACCACAGGGCGATCCGGATTCTGACGGGCGATTTGGAGTGCGTCCAGAGGAGAATAGACCACGCGGACGTCGGCCCCCTCGGCCTTCGCCTGAGCGAGGGACGTGCGACTGCCCGGCACGCGTATCATGTCACCAAAGGTGGTGAGAATGACCTCCGGCACCTGGGCCATAGCGATGGCACGATCGAGATCACCGGCCGAGGTGACACAGACTGGACAACCTGGCCCGGAGCGCAGATCCACCGTCTCCGGAAGAAGCGTCGGAATGCCGAAGCGCAGAATGGCATGGGTATGCCCACCGCAGAACTCCATCAGGCGCACACGGCGGGTAGACCTAGCGCGAATCGCCTCGGCAACCGCGCGAGCCGTTTCTGGATCCCGGAATCTATCCGTCAGTCTCATCTTCCAGCCTTTACCGCTGCAATCATCGCCTGTCCAAGGGAGAGCCCCCCGTCGTTGGGCGGCACCAGATGATGGGTATAGACGGCGAAACCGCTCGTCTGCAGTAGCGGAAGCACGCGTTCCAGCAAGGCGACGTTCTGGAACACGCCGCCGGAGAGCACCACCTCATTCAGGTCGCTCTCCTCCCGCACATGGACACAGACATCGTGGATCATGGCTGCCATACCATTGTGAAACTTGGCGGCAATGACGCCAGATGGCACGCCTGATTTCACGTCAGAGACGACAGCGCGAATGAGCGGCGCTGAATCGATCGCCTTCTCCAGGACGAACTCGTAGACCTCGTTCACGTCCTCGTTAACCAGCGTCTCAAGCTCAATGGCCGCCTGGGCCTCGTAGTTGATCTCCTGTCGCACGCCTGCCAGCGAAGAGACGGCGTCGAAGAGGCGCCCGCTGCTGGAGGTTTGCACCGTGTTCACCCTACGCTCCAGCTGTTGTACCAGAATCGTCCGTTCTTCGGGAGAAGCAGCCGCCACCGACGGCAGAGCCTCATCCCAATCGACGCCGGCGGCCCATAGATGCGCCAGCGCAGTCCGATACGGGCGGCGAATTGCGGCATCACCGCCGGGCAACGGCACGTACTTGAGGTGCGCAGCTCGACGAAAGGAGGCATAGTCCATAACGAGGAACTCCCCACCCCAGATCGCCCCATCGGTCCCGTACCCGGTGCCGTCGAAGGCCACTCCAATGACAGCTCGCTCCCCCGTCAGCCCATGCTCCGCCATACAGGATGCCACCTGAGCGTGATGATGCTGGGTCTCGATCAGCCTCAGATTGGACGTATCAAGCCCCAGATCGTTGGAAGAGCTGGATACGAGACGCTGAGCGTACCTGGAGGCCAGGTAGCCCGGATGCATATCACAGGCGACGATCTCTGGATCGATCCGAAACGTCCGTGCCAGCTGCTCAACCATCTGTTCGAAAAACCGCAACGTCTCGTAGTTCTCCATATCGCCGACGTGTTGGCTGAGAAACCCGTACCGATCACGGGTGAGGCAGAAGGTGTTTTTCAACTCCGCGCCCACGGCCAGAACCTGGTCAACAGCGAAGGGGAGGTGAATCGGATAGGGAGCGTAGCCTCGGGAGCGACGGACGGGAAGCTCCTTCCCTTCGAAGACCCGTGTGACACTGTCATCGCAACGAGCGTGGATCTTGCGATCGTGGAGTAGGAAGGCGTCCGCCAGCTCCCCCAGTCTCTCTCTGGCTTCCTCATTCCCCGTCGCGATGGGTTCCTCGGAGTAGTTGCCGGACGTCATCACCAGGGCGGGGGGAAAGCCGTCGCTGGGCTCCAGCAGGAGATAGTGGAGCGGTGTATATGGCAGCATCACGCCAAGATCCTCGTTCCCGGGCGCCACCGACGCAGCGATCAAGCTGTCGGCCCGTTCGCGGAGAAGGACGATAGGCCGCTCACGGGAGGTTAGTAACTGCTGTTCATCCGCCCCAACGTGACAGAACTGCTGGACCATCTTGAGGTCGAAGGCCATTAAGGCGAAAGGCTTGTCGATGCGCCCCTTACGCTCTCTCAGCTTGTCCACCGCCCGAGGGTTAGTCGCATCACAGGCCAGGTGAAAGCCGCCGAGTCCTTTGACCGCAACGACGGCCCCAGACTTCAGCAGCTCTCGCGTCCGCTTTATGGCTTCGTCCTCTCTCCCCCCCAAGTCGGCCCCAGCATCGGAGACCAACCAGACGCGAGGACCGCAGACAGGGCAGGCGTTGGGCTGTGCGTGGAAGCGCCGATTTGTAGGATCGTCGTACTCCGCCTGACAGTCCGGGCACATCTTGAATGGAGCCATCGTGGTCTTGGGCCGATCGTACGGGATGTCCTTGATGATGGTGAAGCGGGGTCCGCAGTTAGTACAGTTGATAAATGGGTAGTGGTAGCGACGATCGTCGGGATCGAAGAGCTCGCGCAAACAATCGTCGCAAATGGCGATGTCCGGAGAGATGGGCTGGAAATCGCCAGGCTTCGCCTCGGAATGTCGGATGGCGAAACCGTCGGGGTTCGGGAGCTCCACACCGGACGCCTCGATTCTCTTGACAGCGACGCTCTCGATGCGAGCTAGCGGCGGCGCATCAGATTCCAGTCTCTCGACAAAGGTCTCCAGGACACCAGGCGGTCCGATAGCCTCGATCTCCACTCCGGAGGAGCTGTTTAGCACCCATCCCACGAGGTCGAGGTCCGTGGCCAGGTTGTAGACAAAAGGCCGAAAACCGACCCCTTGAACGACGCCGGTGATGTGAATGTATCGCGCGGACGGTTGTGGTGCACTCATTGGGTCGCCAATCTAGCTAATAAAATATATTTCGCTCTTTATTATAACCGGGTTGTCCCGCTTTGTCCATCGAGTCGGTCCTCGGTGCAGAGCATACACGGTGCAAAAAGCAAGGACGCGTCGAACGCGCCCTGACTGATGGCTCTCCCTTGAAGGGGCGCCGCTGAGATTATAGCATTCGGCCCCAGGGGCGTCAACGGAATGGACTTCCCGATCATCCTCTCCTGCCGTCTCATAGCGTCGTGCGAACAGCCTGGGAATACCTTGACTTCTTAAAACGTTGGTGTATTCTATGTTCCCGGCTTTTTGATCAGATAGAGATCCCAAGGTGGCGACATGAAACGTTCCGAACTCCCGATGGCTGAAGGCATTCTATTCACCGATCAATACCAGCTCACGATGGCCCATCTCTACTATCGTATGGGCCTTCACGAAAAGCAGGTCCAGTTCGATCACTTCTTCCGTGATCACCCCGTCTATGATGGGCACAGTGCCGGGTACTCCATTAACGCCGGGCTGGAGTGGCTTCTCGACTGGATGGAGTGGGCGCGATTTGGTGATCAGGAGATCGAGTATTTGCGCAGCCAGACCGGTCAGACTGGTGATCGTCTTTTCGAGGATGACTTCCTGGATTGGTTGCAACGCAACGGCTCGTTTGAAGGCATCACCATGCGTGCCATCCCGGAGGGTCGCGTTGTCCATCCGAACGTCCCCCTCACCGTGGTCCAGGGTCCTTTGGCAATGGCTCAGATTCTCGAGACCTCCCTTCTCAATCATCTGAACTATCAGACCCTCATCGCTACCAAGGCTTCGCGCATCCACAACAGCACCCAGGGGCAACTGCTTCTGGAGTTCGGCCTTCGGCGAGCGCACGAGAGGGGGGCAAACGCCGGCGCCCGAGCCGCCCTCATCGGTGGCGCCGATTTCACCTCCAACGTTGGCGCCTCGGCCGTTCTCGGTTACCCGCCCAAAGGGACGCACGCCCACAGTATGGTCCAGGTCTTCATGGGGCTGGGGGAGGGAGAGTTGGCGGCGTTCCAGGCCTACGCCGACGTCTACCCCGATGACTGCCTCCTCCTAGTCGACACCATCGACACGTTGGAGAGCGGAATTCCCAATGCCATCAAAGTCTTCGAGAACCTGCGGCGCGAGGGACACGAGCCGGTAGGTATTCGCCTCGACTCGGGAGATCTCGCATATCTCAGCATCCAGGCCGCCAAGATGTTGAACGAAGCCGGCTTCCCCGATACGTCGATCGTGCTGTCGAGCAATCTCGACGAACTCAACATCTGGCAGATTATCACACAGATTCAGGACGAGGCACCGCGCTATGGCGTTGCTCCGGATCATCTCATCGGACGGCTGGTGTACGGGGTAGGAACCCGCCTGATCACATCCTGGGGGGAACCAGCCCTTGGCGGAGTCTACAAGCTGGTTGCCGTGCGCGATGGTGGCGAGTGGAACCCGGCGATCAAGATCTCGGAATCCGCGTCCAAGACCCCCAATCCCGACCATAAGAACGTGTGGCGCATCTATGACAAGAGAGGGAAAGCCACGGCGGATCTCCTCAGCCTTGATGATGAAGATCCGCGCGAGATGGAGGAGGTGGTACTGCACCATCCCACCGAGCACACTGTCTTTCGCACCCTTGCCGAAGACGATATCCGGGAGATCGAACCTCTCCTGGTAGACGTATTGGACAACGGAGAGCGTGTCTACGACCTGCCCTCAATCGAAGAGATACGCGAGCGGCGCAAGGCCGATATCAAGCGTCTGGATCCGGGCGTCAAGCGCCTTATCAATCCCCACGTCTATCACGTTTCCCTCACTCAGCAGCTGTGGGAGCTCAAACAGGAATTGATTGGGTCGGCACTGGAGAATCAAGGTGCTTAACGAACCTTTTAACGCTTTCTTAACGGTTGTGAAACCCACCAGGTTGCCGCTATAGGGTATACTCAGTGCAAGCAGTGCCTGGAGGTCAACCGTCCCGCCCCGGTTGGTTTCCAGGTACTTGCTTTTTCCCCTCTATCTCAAGCACTGCTCCTTGCTCCCCATCTGCTTTTCTGCTACCATTCTCCGAAATGAGTGATCAACTTCAAGGGTCTGTAGAGCGCATCACCTACTATAACGAGGAGAATGGGTACTCGGTCGTTCGCCTCAACGCCGAAGGACGCTCTGACCTGGTGACAGTCGTCGGGAACCTGCCCGAGGTCCAACCCGGCGAGAGCCTGCGTCTCGAGGGCCGTTGGACCACCCACCCCCAGTACGGCCGGCAGTTCGAAGCGGAATGGTGCAAGCAAGTCCTGCCTGCTACCGTCGAGGGCATCAAAGCCTACTTGGGCTCCGGCATGATTAAGGGGGTTGGGCCCGTCACGGCCAAGCGGATCGTTGAGCGCTTTGGCGTCGACACACTCCACATCTTGGACGAGGACCCTGAACAGCTACGGGAAGCACCAGGAGTAGGGCCGAAGCGGGCGACCGCCGTCGCCGAGGCCTGGGAGGAACAGAAGCAGATTCGGGAGGTGATGATGTTCCTCCAGAGTCACGGAGTCTCCACAAACCTGGCGGTCAAGATCTATAAGACTTATGGGGACGATGCGCTGGGTGTGGTGCAGGAAGACCCTTACCGGCTTGCTCGCGATATTTGGGGCGTGGGCTTCAAGACCGCCGACAAAGTGGCGCAGGATCTGGGCTTGCCGCACGATGCACCTTCTCGGGTGCAGGCGGGCGTTGCCTACGCGCTGAGCCAACTCGCCGATGAGGGTCACGTCTACGTGCCAGAGGACGAGCTGGTGAGGGAGGCGGCGCCGCTCCTGGAGGTAGAACCGGACCTGATCAGAACGGCCATTCGAGAGCTTGATGCCGAGGAAGTTGTAGAACGAGAGACCCTGGTCTATCCAACCCTAAACGAGATAACGTCCCCCCGAATCCGCGAGGAAGAGGCTGTTTATCTGGCACCCTTCTACTACGGGGAGGTCGGCGTCACCAACCGGTTACGAGAGTTGCTCGACGATCCTAACACACGTCTGGCGCCGTTTCGCAGTATCGATTGGGATGCGCTGCTCTCTCAAGTCACCCGCGACTCTGCCATTCAGCTCTCTTCCGAGCAAAGGCTTGCCGTGCAGACGGCCCTCACCAACAAAGTCACCGTACTCACCGGGGGCCCAGGCACGGGCAAGACCGTCACGGTGCGCACCGTCATCGCTGCTCTGGAGGCGATGAGGCGCAGATATGCCCTCTGTGCACCAACCGGTCGCGCCGCTAAGCGCCTTTCCGAGGCCACGAATCGCCCCGCCAAGACCGTCCACCGCCTGCTCGAGTACTCTCCCCAGCATGGCTTCCAACGGAATGCGGAGTATCCGTTGGAAGTGGACTGCCTCATCGTGGACGAAGCCTCGATGCTGGATCTCTTGCTCACGAACCGCCTCCTCAAGGCGGTCGAGTCGGCAGCGCACGTCCTCTTTGTCGGCGACGTGGATCAGCTCCCCTCGGTTGGCGCGGGTGACGTGCTGCGAGACGTTATCGCCTCCAACCGGGTCGCCGTGATCCGACTAAAGGAGATATTCCGTCAAGCAGCCGACAGCGGCATTGTGGTCAATGCCCACCGGATCAACCAGGGAGAGTTCCCCGTTTTGAACGAGTTCGACGATTTCTATTTCTTCTCCAAGGAGGACCCGGAGGAGGCCGCTGCACTCCTGGTTGACGTGGTCAAGCGCCGTGTGCCGCGCAAATTCGGGTTGGATCCCCTTGACGCAGTGCAGGTGATGGCGCCCATGTACCGCGGACAATGTGGCGTTTCCAACCTGAATGAGGCGCTGCAGCAAGCACTAAATCCTCCCGCGCCGCAGAAGCGGGAGAAGCGTCTAGGGGGCCGGGTCTTCCGCGTGGGCGACAAAGTCATGCAAATCCGGAACGACTACGACAAAGATGTCTATAACGGGGATATTGGACGGGTCACCCGTATTGACACCCTGGAACAGACGATGACGGTGTGGAACGATGGACGCCCGGTAATCTACGACTGGACTGAGCTCGACGAATTGGTCCACGCATTCGCGATTTCGGTCCACAAGAGCCAGGGGAGTGAGTACACCGCCATCGTGATGCCAATTCTGACCCAGCACTACCTACTACTGCAGCGAAACCTGCTCTATACTGCAATCACGCGAGCAAAGGAGCTGGTCGTGCTCGTGGGCACGCGTAAAGCGATCTGGATAGCTGTGAAGAACAACAAGGTCAGCGAGCGTCACTCAGGTCTCAGCATACGACTTCGGGAGAGGGTCTAAGCGCTCAGACTCCTCCCTTTCCTTGAGCCGCTGTGCCTCCACATCGCCACCAGCAACTGACCTCGTATATCGAGAAGAGAAGCACCTCTCACGGAGATCGAAAATGGAAAGACAGGAAGGCTATTCCCAACTATACGATGATGCGTTGAAAGTCGCGACGCTCGCCCACCGTCCACAGATGCGTAAAGGAAGTGGCTTGCCCTACGTCGTCCATCCGATCCACGTCTCGGTCATCTTGCTGCGCCATGGCTTCTCGACGGAGGTCGCCATTGCCGGTTTGCTCCACGATCTTGTTGAGGATCAGGGGTATGAGCTATCCAAGATTGAGGAGCAATTTGGGTCCCGAGTCGCGGAGATAGTCGCCGCCCTGACGGAGCAGAAGCGGGATGCCCAGGGTGAGAAGAGGCCCTGGGAAGTAAGGAAGCGAGAGGCGTTGCGACAGATACGCGACTCGGACAGCGAAACCGTCGCCGTGAAGGCCGCTGACACGCTACATAATGCGCAAAGCTTCGTAAACGATATCCATCGAGAAGGACATCGCGTCTGGCGTCACTTCAACCGCGGGCCCCAGTCACAGCTCGACTATTACCGCAGGATCCTTGACGTGACACAGGAAAAACTCGGCGACCACCCACTCACCCTGGAGCTAACGCACGCCATAGATCGATTGGCCCAGATCATCGACGAAACCACCCCAGAAGACGAAGGCTGACACCTCAACCGGTGCCAGCCTCTCTTGGTGGGATAAACGTTCCTCTGTACGTGCGTCGACTATGAGGGCCTTTCCTCCAACGTGACCTCTATGGTCTGCTCCTCTCCGTTGCGGATCACCGTCACGTCGACAGTGTCCTCGACCTGGGTCTCCGTCTCCAGGTAGACGGTCAGATCCTGATAGTCCGCTATCGGTTCCCCGTCGATGGCCGTGATGATATCTCCACCCAATGGGATGCGGTATCTCCCAATCTGTACGAGACGGCTCCCGCCGCGAATACCCGCCTCCTGCGCGGGGCCGCCGCGCACGACCTGGAGCACCAACACGCCGCTCTCTAACACCCCCTCCATCCCGGCTTGTCGGAAGGCCCGAGCCCGTTCCGCCGTCAAAGAGATGGGCTCGATGCCCAACCAGGGATGTGGATACCGTCCCCGCGCAATTAGCTCGGGCACGACACGGCGCACGGTATTCGACGGCACGGCGAACCCGACGCCGGCGTTGGCCTGGCTTGGACTCACAATCTGCGAGTTTACGCCGATCACCCGCCCTTTCAAGTCGAGCAAGGGCCCACCGGAGTTGCCTGGATTGATGGCCGCATCCGTTTGGATCACCTCACCAATGAATCGGTTATCCGGCCCTCTGATGACGCGCCCCAACGAGCTGATGACCCCGGCCGTCAACGTCCGCTCCAAGCCAAACGGATTGCCGATAGCGACGACGAATTGGCCGACGCGCAGGATATCCGAATCACCGAGCGACACTGGTTCAGGCAGATTTTCAGCATCGATGTGGATCACTGCCAGGTCATTTGTTGGATCTTCTCCCACGACCTCGGCGGAGTAGTTTTGTCCGTCAGCCAACGTCACCGAAAGCTCTTCCGCGTCCTCAATGACGTGATAGTTTGTGACGATGTGGCCTTCGCTGTCGTAGACGAAGCCAGAGCCAGAGCCCTCTTGCGGAACCGGGTTGAAGAAGAAATCATAGGCGTATGTGACGCTGGTAACATTCACCACCGCCGATCCAGCCTGGTCATAAACCTCCTCTACCTGCGCCTCCAGCGCATTCGCCGGCTCTTCTGGCATCGAAGGAACCTGCGGTGGAGACTGAGTAGGAGTCGGAGGGGACGTCGGCGTGCTGAGAAATGGTTCTGAGGATAGGCTGCAGCCCAACGCCGCGACCAGAAGAGCGGCAGCAGCGATCAGAATCGGTGCTCTGTGTCCTTTCATTTATCACTCAACAATGGCTGGATAGGTATCAGCCCTCAAAAGCTTCTATCTCTCGTCTCATCGGGGCAAAGAACAGGCTCCAAACGGAGCACCGCCCTTGCTGCACCCTACCGTACCGTTCAGATAAGCATTAGCGCCGAAGACGGCGCTCAAGTCGGGCGATTTCCGCCTCCAGCTCCTTGATCTGACGACGCATCCGTAGGATGACCTCTACGCCAGGGAGATTGATGCCCAATGACATAAGACGCCGTACACGACGCAACTCAGCCACGTCCTCCTCCGTCAATTCCGCCTCCGTCACGCCCACCTCGATGCAGTACCGTACCACGCGGACTTCTACTCCAGCCTGTCGGGCGGCCTTATTGACGGTGATGGTGGCTCGTTCACGTTTTTCCATCGGTCAGGGTCTCCCTTACGCGAGGCTGCGCAATTCTTCAAAAAGCTCGCGTTGCCGTGGGCTGAGGTCTGTCGGTAGCTGTACGTCGACCTGAGCGTACAGATCCCCGTGCTCCTCCGGATTCCGAAGCTTCGGCATCCCCTTACCTCGCAGGCGGAAGACCTGGCCGTTCTCCGTCCCCGATGGGATGGTCAACATAACCGACCCTTGCAGCGTTGGCACCTTGGCTTCGCCCCCCAGAACTGCCGTATAGAGGTCGACCGGCACGTTCACACGCAGGTCGTCTCCCTCCCGGTCAAACTGGGTGTCATCCCGGACGTTGACGCGCAAATACAGATCACCAGCCTCGCCACCGGCAGCCCCGGCGCCGCCCCCACCGCTCACCCGGACCCGCGTCCCCGTGCGAGCACCGGGAGGGATCTTCACTTCCAGTCGCCGTCCGTCCGTCTGGAGAATCCGGTTCGTGCCATTGTAGGCCTCTCGCAAGCTGATCTCCACCTCTTGCTCGAAGTCCCGACCACGCTGCGGGCGAGCCCGGTATTCAAACCCGCCGGGACGCGCCCCGGCTCCCGTCGCGCGACCCTGCGCCGCCCCACCCGGGGCACGTCCGCCTCCCATACCCCCAAAGATCTGGGTGAAGAAGTCGGAGAACGGGCTTCCACCCCCGAATAGGTCCTCCAAATCCTCCGGCGTGCCCTGGCGGACATGGACGCGTTGAGGCCCACCGCCTGGCGAACCGGTCGACCATTGACCCCAGTTGAAGCCCCCAGGCTGTCCTCCAGCTTGCTCGTAGCGTCGCCAATCTGCGCCCAATCGATCGTACTTCTGCCGCTTCTCAGGATCAGAGAGCACCTCGTACGCCTCGTTGATCTCCTTGAACCGCTCCTCGGCCTCCGGGTCGCCTGGATTGACGTCTGGATGGTGTTTTCGGGCGAGCTTGCGAAAGGCACGCCGAATTTCATCCTGGCTGGCGTCCTTATCCACGCCCAAGGTATCGTAATATTCTCTATATTCCATACACCCTCTACTGTCTCGCTAGCTAAAGGAAGTGTCCACAAAAAGATCCAATGTCATATTCCGCCCAGATGCACTAGGTCTGGATGACATTCGTAGTCTGAACCGGATACCTGGCGTCGTAAGGCCTGGATTGATACCAATCCAGGCCTTAACCCATACTTCCCAGCCTGCTCCAGGGATCCTATCGGGCGACGACAACCCGTGCCGGCCGCAAAAGCCTTCCGTTCAGAACATACCCTTCCTGAGTCACCTCTACAACCGTGTCTCGACGAACGTCGGCTTTCTGGTGCGGAACGGTCGCCACTGCCTCATGCCACTCGGGGTCGAATCTCTCGCCTTCGGCCTCGATCTGCTCCGCGCCTTCCTGTTTCAGGATTTGCTTGAGGGAGCGATACGTCATCTCCACGCCGTCGCGCAGGCTCTCTTGACCTCCCTCCGCGCGCAGTGCTCGTTCTAAGTCATCCGCAACCATCAAGAAGCTCCGCAACAGACGGACCCGATTTGCCTCGATACGATCCTCGGCCAAGCGTCGCTGCCGTTTGCGGAAGTTCTCGATCTCAGCCTGCAAGCGCAACGCCCGGTCGCGCCACGTTTCTAGCTCCTCTTCCAGAGCCGCAATCTGCTCCTCCTGGACCTTAACGCGAGGAGCCGCAGAGACCTTCTGTGCCTCTGGTTCTTCTGAAACGAGGGCTTCCGCTTTTTCCTGCGACACGGGCTCCTGTTCCACGACGGACGGTTGGGAGTCCACGACTGCCCGCTGCTTCCCTTTGACGTCGCGCTTTGACCCGTCAGACGAAGCCTTCACCCGGATCGGTACACGTACTCGTTCATTCATAAGTCAACCTTGCATCAAGAGAACGGGAGGTTGGTACCCCGAACCTTGGCGCTTCTCGCCAGGCAGGTTACCAACCTACCGCGCTAGTTACCTTATTATACTTCGTGGAACTCGCCTTCGACGACTTCCTCTTCTTCCTCACCCCCGCTTGGGCCTGCGCCACCGCCAGCCTGCGGCCCAGCGCCGGGTCCCGCTTGAGCGCCACCGGCTGCCGCCTGTTGCTGGGCGTACATCGCCTGCCCAATCGCCTGGCTCGCCTGCTGCAGCTGCTCAATCAAGCTCTCAATACGGTTCTTGTCATCGGTGTCCTTAGCCTCTTTCAGATCCTCAATGATGCCCTCAATGCGGTTCCGATCCGACGCGGACACTTGATCACCAAGCTCACGCAATGACTTCTCCATCTGATAGATCAGCTGGTCGGCCTTGTTGCGCGCCTCGATTAGCTCCTTGCGGCGCCGATCCTCAGATGCATGCTGCTTGGCCTCCTTCACCATCCGGTCGACGTCGCCTTCGTCCAGGTTTGTGGTCGCCTCGATCGTGACGTTCTGCTCCTTGCCCGTGGCCTTATCCTCAGCCGAGACGTTCAAGATGCCATCGGCGTCGATGTCGAACTCGACCTCGATCTGGGGTACGCCACGCGGTGCAGGCGGGATTCCCTCCAGGTTGAACCGGCCCAGGCTCATATTATCGGCTGCCATCGGCCGTTCGCCCTGCAATACGTGGATTGTCACCGCCGTCTGGCCGTCCTCAGCCGTAGAGAAGGTCTCGCTCTTACGCACCGGGATCGTGGTGTTGCGCTCGATAATCGGCGTCATCACACCACCCAGCGTCTCCACACCCAGCGTCAGCGGGGTGACGTCGAGCAACAGCACGTCCTTCACCTCGCCACCGAGCACGCCCGCCTGAATGGCAGCACCAATAGAGACCACCTCGTCAGGGTTGACGCCCTTATGCGGTTCCTTACCGCCGGTCAGACTGCGCACCAGATCCTGGATCATGGGCATGCGCGTCGCACCACCGACCAGGACGACCTCATCTAGCTCCCCAGAGGCCAGGTTCGCATCTTCTAGCGCCTGTTCAAATGGCTCGCGGCAGCGCTCCACCAGGTCTTCCGTCAGTTGCTCCAATTTGGCGCGTGTGAGCTTCATCTGCAGGTGCTTGGGGCCGGAGGCATCGGCGGTGACGAAAGGAAGGTTAATCTCTGTCTCCAACACCGTCGAGAGCTCGATCTTCGCCTTCTCGGCCGCCTCTTTTAGCCGCTGCAACGCCTGGCGATCCTCGCGCAGGTCGATGCCCTGTTCCTTCTTGAACTCGTCAGCGATGTAGTCCGTGATGCGTTGATCCCAGTCATCGCCCCCCAGGAATGTGTCACCACTTGTCGACCGCACCTCGACGACCCCTTCGCCGACGTCCAAGATAGACACGTCGAAGGTTCCACCACCCAGGTCGAAGACCAAAATGGTCTCGTCTTCCTCTCTATCCAAGCCGTAGGCCAGGCTCGCGGCCGTCGGCTCGTTGATGATACGCAGCACTTCGAGGCCAGCGATCTTGCCTGCATCCTTGGTGGCCTGACGCTGACTGTCATTGAAGTAGGCCGGCACCGTAATAACCGCTTGCTTGACGTCCTCACCCAGGTAAGCCTCGGCGTCCTTCTTCAGCTTGCGAAGGACCATCGCCGAGATTTCCTGCGGCGTGTACTCCTTGTCCTTTACAGGGACGTAAACGCGGGCGTCATTCGACGGCCCCTGGACGATTTCATAAGGCAGAACCTTGCGAGCCTTCTCGACCTGCGCGTCATCGTACCGACGCCCCATCAATCGCTTGATGGAGAAGATGGTATTGTCTGGGTTCACGACTGCCTGTCGCTTCGCCACCTGCCCCACCAACCGCTCCCCGCTATCGTTGAAGGCGACGATTGAAGGGCATAGACGTCCACCCTCGGCGGTGGGAATAACGGTAGGTTCCCCTCCCTCCATCACGGAGGCTACCGAGTTGGTCGTACCCAGATCAATGCCGATAATCTTACTCATATCTTCCTCCTAATAAGTTACATTCACTCCATTACATTACACGTGAGAAAATTGACGCAAACCCAGCAAGGCAACCCGCCGCCGCCGGATTGCGGTATGCACTGTTTCTCTAGCGTGACTATACCGTAGCCCCATTAGAAACGGATAAGAGCAGTGTTAGCGTGACATAAGATTTCCGACGACACGATCTCAGCACATAGGGCATCGTGATAATCGCTGGAATTGCAGCATCGTCTGAACCAAAAAAGAAGACTGAAGCGCTATCGGAACCCGTTTTTCTAGATCTTGACGTGCGAGTAAGCTCCAGTATACTTCCTTGACATAAGCGGGCCTCTCAGTGGCGACGCTGAGTATCGTCAAGGACGCGACATCGAAATCACAAGGCGCCCATATGCGTAACCTCCCCGGAACTCAAGCTTTGATCTCCTTCCTAGAAAGGCTCTGGACTCTGCTCGTTGAGCCGCCCCCTTCTGTTGAGGAACCCGATCGACGCCGCCAGATGCAACTGCTGGCGACGTCCGTGCTGGTGCTGATTGGCGTGTGGTCCATCGGCCTCGGCTTGACATACCTCGTTCCATGGTTACCTGTCGTGCTAGGATATCCGGAGCTGATAGTGCTCACCGCGGTGATTGCGGTGCTACTGTTCGCGTACGGGCTGACTCGGAGGGCTCATTATCGCCTGGCGACGATAGTCGCCGTTGCTGGGCTCGATACCGGCCTTCTTGCGATGATTGTCCTCGGATGGCTCGGGGCATCTCCCTACTACAGATCCGACGACGTCAACACCCTCGTTTATGTCATCATCCCTATCCTATTTGCCAGTCTTCTGCTTTCCGAACAGGCTCTGGTCCGACTCACACTATCTAATATGATCGTCATATCGGTTCTGCCGTTCTTCTTCGATCACATAGCGATCAGCGATGTCATCCTCGGACCATTTATATTCATCTTCAGCATCTCAACCCTGATCGTGTTGGTGACCCGCCAACGGAATTGGTTGGAGAGAGAGCGACGGACTGAACTGACCAGGCAGAAGCAGCGCTATCAGAACCTGTTCGATCGAGTTCCGGTCGGACTCTACCGCTTTTCCGCTGACGGACGCATCCTCGACGCCAACGCCGCTCTTGTCGATCTCCTGGGCTATCGCGAGCGCACCTCGGTGTTGTCCTTAAACGCTTTCGACCTCTTTGTAGATCCTGAGGCGAGAGAGCGGGAGCTGACCTTACTCGAGAAGAACAACATCGTACGTGGTTTTGAGGTGCGTATTCGAAGACGCGACGGGGAGATCATCTGGGCACAGGATACCTGTCGCGCCGTCCGGGATGAGGAGGGACACCTTCGGTACTACGAAGGTAGCCTGGAGGATATGACAAAGCGCAGACAAGCGGAGAAAGCGCTTCGCGAGAGCGAGGAGCGTTTCCGAGGGATCTTTGAGAATGCTCCTATTGGTATCTATCGAACGACCCCCAATGGGGAGATTGTCATGGCGAACGACACGCTTGTCGATATGCTGGGATACGATTCATTCGCCCAGCTTGCCCGGCGTGAGCTGATGAACGAAGGGGGTCATCCTGACTCCCACCGCTCGGAGTTCAAGAAGCGTATCAGAGAAGACGGCAGAGTCATCGGGTTGGAGTCAACCTGGGAGAGAAAAGACGGCTCCACGCTGTTTGTGCGTGAGAATGCGCACGTCGTCCGCGACGACGATGACTGCGTGCGGTACTACGAGGGAACCGTCGAGGACGTCACCCAGCGCAAGAAGATGAAAGAGCGGCTGCGGCGGCAGGAGCGGCTAGCTGTCGTGGGACAGATGGCTGGCGGCATTGCTCACGACTTCCGCAACTTCCTAACCGGCATTATTCTCTATGCTCAGATTCCCCTCCGCAACCCCGATCTCCCGTCGGATCTGAGGAAGACGCTGGATACAATCGTCAGCGAGGCGCGACGTGCTGGAGACCTCGTACAACAGATCCTCGACTTCAGTCGCCGCTCAATTATGGAAACTGAACGAATAGACCTGGTTGAGCTCACGCACGAAGTCGCCGACATGCTCCACAAGATAGTCCCAGAGAACATCGACGTTACCCTGGAGCAACCATCAGAATCCTGTATCGTAGAGGCGGATCCGTCCCGCGTGCAGCAGGTTCTTATGAACTTGGCACTTAACGCTCGGGATGCTATGGCAGGAGGAGGTGAATTGCGCATCATTCTCGGTCGGAAGGAGATCAAGCCCGGGGCGGAGCCCTTGGTGGATATGTCGCCGGGCAAGTGGGTAACTCTGTCTATCTCCGACACCGGTACCGGAATGACGGAAGACGTGCAAGAGCACCTCTTTGAACCGTTTTTCACCACCAAAGAACCTGGTAAAGGAACAGGGCTGGGACTGGCTCAAGTCTACGGCATCGTCAAGCAGCATCAGGGCCACATCAACGTCGAGACCGAAGTCAGCGAGGGAACGACGTTCACGGTCTATCTCCCAGCTCACAAGGAAGATGGAGCCGTTTCGACGGACAGGTCCGCCGAGCTTCCTCTAGGTCACGGCGAGATGATACTTCTCGTGGAGGACGAGGATAAGGTTAGAGCAGCAGTGCGTGAAATCCTAGAATCGTTGGGCTATCGTGTCATAGCGGCGGCACAGGGGAGGGAAGCATTGGAGCGACTGGGACACGCCCCGATCGACCTCCTGGTCACCGACCTGGTGATGCCGGAGATGGGCGGGCGAGAGCTCATCAGGGCGCTGAAAGAAGAACGGGAAGACCTGCGAACCGTCGTGATGACAGGGTATGCAGCGGGTGCGGACTTCCCAGATCCCACCGTGGATTTAGTCCATAAGCCCATCGACCTGGAGACCCTCGCTCGGACGGTCCGCCAAACACTGGATGGGGCTGCGGACAACTCGAAAGCCGCTTAGGACTTGCAGCGCCCTCTGAGGCCGGCTATCTGCAATAATGTCAGGGAAGGTCCCTTACCCCAACTCCCGCCAATCGGGGATGTGATCTCGGTGTTGGCAGCGCCACCACAAGCCTGATGGATACCCTACCATCTTGGCGACATCACCGGTGACTCGAATCAAGGGCACCCAGAGCGCAGCTTTCGCCTTCTGGAGCAAAGACATGCCACGCCACATCCGCGACAGGCGACGCCAGGGGACCCATAACATCCCCGGCACCGCGATCAGGTAGAGCGCCCACCAGATCGGACTTGCGATGGCCCCAAGAATCCCGATCAGGGGCACCGCGACCAGGTAGGTCAGGTAACGAATGGCGTGTCGCAGGCGCCACAGATCGGCCTTGCCATCACCGCGCGCATACCGAAAATATTGAATAAAGAACGCTCGCAGGCTGGGGCGGGGGCGGAAATGGACCAGCGCCTCGGGCACAAAGACGAAGGCACCGTATCGAGCCCGCAGCCGGAAGTCAAAGATCAGATCCTCACAGTAGTCGAGCCACTCAGGGTAGCCGCCAACGCTCCTCCAGGCCTCCCTACGAAAGGCAACGGAGCGACTGGATGGGAGGAACCGCTCTGGCTCGATGTCTTGAAGCTCGGGCAGCACCGTGGCCCCCATTGCCGTCTCGAAGAGAGTCTTTGGATCAGGACGGAAGAAACCCGCGGCCACTTGCGCATCGCCTTCTTCAAACGGCAACAGAATCTCCTCCAGCCAGGCAGCATCCAACCTGACACCCGCATCGGTCACAGCCACGACTTCACCGGTCGCAGCCCTAATTGCCGCGTTCCTGCCCTGGGAGATATTCGCTCCTGGGCGCTCGAGAACCCGCAGTGGGAAGCGGCTCTCCGCCTCCAGGACCGCACGCGTCCCGTCGGTCGACCCCCCATCACAGACGACAACCTCGTCAGGTTGCCGGGTCTGAGCCGCCAGGCTGTCGAGCAGTCTGGGCAGGCTGTCGACCTCGTTCAATACGGTCATAACAACAGAAGCATGCATTGCTTGAGATTATACATGACGGTCCCGCCTCCGCCAAACCGAGGCTCCTCTCCCTGGACGGTGCCTGCGCGTAGGGCCCCAGCTGCTCAGAATATAGGAGTGCACAAATGATTCTGCTTAACAATAATATTTGTATGACCGAACGAGTTCGAGGGAATGTTTGTTTCTCATCAACTTTTTTTCTACGGAACAAACCCTACCCTTCGCACGCGATGGTTCCGTGGCCGGGCTCCAGGGCAATCGCATTTGACCAGAATTCCGAAGTTTCGGCCGAGTATTCGCCCCGAGCGTTGCGCGCATTCTGGGCGGGATGCCTTCAGGAGCAGGCCA
>Ga0207797_1000267_pt1 | contig 39642 bp, 32 predicted proteins | sample PRCRCaboRojoPR_6_FD_187275 | JGI IMG/M metagenome (GOLD analysis project Ga0207797, IMG submission 187275) | Marine sediment microbial community from Cabo Rojo, Puerto Rico - PR CR 10% Liquid 1 (SPAdes) | ecosystem: Environmental > Aquatic > Marine > Coastal > Sediment | place: Cabo Rojo, Puerto... | reverse complement strand
CTTGGGGGACGTGGGCATAGCCGACCCGGGCCAGGAAGGTCCGACCCACCACCGGCCAGTAGGCCACCTCCAGGCCCGCGGAGGAGATGACGTCGCCGTCCACTCGATAGTCCACGGAGGTGGTGGCGGCAAGATCCAGGGGACCCACCGGTACCCGTGGGGACGAGGCCCCCAGGGCCACATGTGTCGGGAGGGGAATGTCCTTCCCGCCCAGGGTGAGGTCCCATCCCAGGTTCCGGGCGGAAAGGGCCAGGGTGAAGGGCCCCGGAGCCAGGGCGGCACCGACATCGATGGCGGCCGTGCTGCCCCTGACAGGGCCGAAACGCTGGTCCACCAGCTTTCCCACAAGCCCGAGACGGATGCCGAACATTTCCCGGCCGTAGCCTGCGGAAAGGACCATCTCCGATAGGCTCACATCCCCCCGCTCCCGGAGGGATGCCTCGTGGTCCGGCAGCTCCAACACATCCTGGCCGGAGATGGGCCGTGTTGCCGGCGCTTCATACGCCAGGACCTGGGCTCCCAGGGCCACTCCGCCGGACCACCAGTCCGTCCCGGCGGACACGGCCAGGAGACGGCCCCGGGTGGAGTAGCGCTGCAGGGAGGCCGACATCCCCTGGACCCGGTCCAGGACCCCGGGATGGTAGAAGAGGGCGTCGGAATCCCGGTCCCCCAACACGAAAGCGTTCCCCAGGGCCATGGCCCGAGTGCTGGACGGCAGGTCCAGAACCAGAGGTCCCCGGTCCCGGGACTGGCCGGTGAGGGGAGAGGGGACGAGACAGCTGACGGCCCAGAGGAGGGCGAGGAACGGACCCATCAATAGGGAACGGATGCGTCTGGTGGCCATGGTCACCTCGGTTCGGATCTTGATTCCACCACCGCCTTCCTGCCGCAGGCGGAGCACTGTAAGATCACTCTTCTGCGGACGTACGCCACCCGGGAGGTGGGAGAAACGCTGGTGAGGTGGAGGACTCCGTCGCAGCGGGGACAGGAGGGAGTCTCGCCCCGCCGCACCCCTTCCTGCAGCCTTCTTTCCTCCTGGAGGGTGTAGTGCAGGGCCATGGAAGGGAGAGGATCTTCGGGGTGAGAGAGGGTTACACGTCAACGTCCCCAACCTACGTCTGTTGCTACCGGAAGAGAATCCTCGAGGCTGAGCCCTTGTTCACGCGTGTTCCCACGGGCATCCGTCCCTCCCTGATCCTTCTCCTGGTTCTGTTCTTCCTTCCGTCCTTCGTCCGGAAAACAGCCGCCCAACAGGGGGATGTGTCCTCCCCGGAACCGGTACCCGTTCGCTACGCAGGATCGGAGGGGGAGCTGGATGTGCCGGCTCCCAGGATCTCGGATCCGGCCATTCGGGTGGATGGACACCTGGATGAGCCGGACTGGAGCCAGGGAGCCGTCCTCCACTCCTTCACCCAGTACGAGCCGGTGGAAGGGGCTCCGGCCTCCCAACCCACGGAGGTCCGGATCCTGGTGGGTGCCGATGCCCTCTACTTCGGTGTCCGGGCCTGTGACGACGACCCGGACGGGGTCCGGGCCACCCTGGCGGAGCGGGACAACGTGGGCTCCTCCGACGATTACGTCCGGTTCGTTCTGGACACCTTCCACGACCGGCGTCGGGCGTACGTGTTCCTGGTGAACCCCCTGGGGATCCAGCAGGACGGGGTCTGGAACGAGGGAGGACAGCGTCGTTTCGGTCCCCCCATCGACTACAACCCGGACTTTGTCTGGGACTCCCGGGGGGTGGTGGAGGACTGGGGTTATTCCGTCGAGCTCAGGATTCCGTTCAAGAGCCTCCGCTTCCCGGACGAGGCCGTCCAGTCCTGGGGGTTGAACGTGATGCGGCGTATCCAGCGGACGGGCTATGAGGAGGCCTGGGCCCCCATCACCGAGGAGGTCTCGAACCAGCTGGCCCAGGCCGGGAACCTGCAGGATCTCAGGGGCCTGGACCCGGGCCTGTTTTTGGAGATGAACCCGGTGGTCACCGGGAAGCGGTTGGGGCATTACGACGAGGAGTCGGACGGACTGGTTCACGACGATCCCACCGGGGACTTCGGCATGAACCTCACCTACGGCCTCACGTCGAACCTCACGCTGGACGGGACGTACAATCCGGATTTCAGTCAGGTGGAGGCGGACGCGGGCCAGATCTCGGTGAACGAGCGCTTCGCCCTCTTCTTTCCCGAAAAGCGTCCGTTCTTCCTGGAGGGCACGGAGATCTTCTCCCTCCCGAAGCGCCTCATCTACACCCGTTCCATCGTGAGCCCTGTGGCCGGGGCCAAGCTCACCGGGAAGGTGGGTAGCTTCAACCTGGGATACCTGGGGGCCGTGGATGACGTGGGTGGGGAGAACCCCGTGGTGAATATCCTCCGGGTGCGCAGGGACCTGGGAACGAGCTCCACGGTGGGGCTGGCCTTCACGGATCGAACCCTGGACTCCCGGGACTACAGCCGTATGGCTGCCGCGGATGCCCGCCTGGTCTTCGCTGGTCGCTATACCCTCTCCCTTCTGGGCTCCGGGAGCTGGATGTCCGAGGACGATGCATCCCCTTCCGGCTCTCTGTTGAACGCCCGCTTCGAGCGGAGCGGCAGGACCCTCTCGTTCAATGCCGAGGTGTACGACGTATCCCCGGGCTTTCGGGCCGGAAACGGGTTCATCCGGAGGGTGGGGGACACCCAGGTCGAGGGGGAGGTCCGACTGAACCGTTATGGAAGCCCCGGGGAGCTGGTGGAGCGGTGGGGGCCCTCCCTGGAGTTCCAGGGGTTCTGGAATCACGACGCCTTCTGGAGCGGAGAGAAGTGGGAGGAGCTCCAGGTGGAAGCAGGAGGAAGCGTTTCGTTTCGCAACAACCTCACCTTCTTCCTGAACTACTCCAGGAGGGCCTTTTCCTTCCCCGAGGGAGACTACGCCGGACTCCACCGGGACTCGGGCACAGGTGGGGAACCCAGGTCCTTCGCCCCGGACCAGGACCTCTTCAGCGGCCTGGACGGGCTCCGGATCTTCCTGTGGATGAACACCTGGGAGAGACTCCGGGGGAGGCTCCGGGCCGAGTGGAGGGAGACCCCGATCTTCGAGCGGTCCCTGGGTGTTCCCGTGGAGAGCGCTGACGCCTGGATCGCCGATGGCAGCTTCACCCTCTTCCCCGTGGAGGGGCTCACCAGCGAGATCGGCATCCGGCACGAGAGTCTTTTCCGTAAACGGGACGGCTCCCGTTATTCCTCGGCCACCATTCCCCGAATCAAGACCCAGTACCAGTTCACCCGCCACCTCTTTCTCCGGGCCACTGTGGAGTACGCCAGCCAGGACCGGGGTGATCTCCTGCACCCGGTCACCGGCGATGCCCTCCTCCATTGTTCCCAGGGGGAGTGCTCGGCTCTGGAGGGCTCTGCGATCCACGACCTGTACGTGGAGCTTCTGGCGACCTATGAGCCTTCCCCGGGGACGGTGTTCTACCTGGGATACAGCCGGGACATGCGGGACTCCGGAGCCTTCCGGTTCCGGGAGGTCACCTCCCGGAGTGACGGGATCTTCACGAAGCTGAGTTACCGCTTCCGTTTCTGACCGGGCCTGACCGACGGGCTCGCCCCCCCGGTCAACAGCCTTCGAGTACTCTCAAGCTCCCTTCCTCGCCGGGGATTCGCCTGCCTGGTCATGGGGCCGCCCCAACATCCGGACCATGTTGTCCAACAAGACGAAAGCGCTCTCCCGGAAGGGGGCGTCTCTTCTCGTGGCGATGGTCCGCGGGAGGAGGGGCCGGATCTCCGGGCCGGAGAAGGGACCAGGAGGATCATGGCTATTCCAGAGACCAGGTTGAGGGATCTGTTGGGGTCGAGCCCGGCCATGGAAAGGGTCCGGGACTTCGTCCGGAAGGCGGCCCGGGTCTATGCCCCGGTGATCATCGTAGGGGAGACGGGGACGGGTAAGAGCCTCCTGGGGCGGATCATCCACGGCGAAGGGCCCCGGAGTCGGGGCCCCTATGAGGCGGTGAACTGCGCCGGGATTCCCGAGAGCCTCTTCGAGAGCGAGTTCTTCGGACACCAGCGGGGGGCGTTCACCGGCGCGGCCCAGGGGCGCCGGGGTCTCCTGGAGCAAGCCAACGGAGGAACCCTCTTCCTGGACGAGGTGGGGGAGCTCACGGTGGGGCAGCAAGCCAAGCTTCTCACCGCCCTGGAGGAGGGTGAGGTGCGACGCCTGGGAGGAGAGGGCGTGCGCCGGGTTGACGTGAGGATTCTGGCCGCCACCTCCCGGGAGTTGGTAAGGGAAATGAAGGCCGGTCAATTCCGCCGGGACCTCTTCCATCGCCTCTCCGTCCTCCGGTGCCGGCTCCCTCCTCTCCGAGACCGGCGGGAGGACGTGGCCCCCCTGGCCCGGCGCTTCCTTCGAGACCACCAGCGCCGGCACGGATTTCCCGAGCGCCCCCTCCCGGACGGGGCACGGGCTTTCCTGGAAGAGATGCCCTGGCCCGGAAATGTCCGGGAGCTGTCCCACTTCCTGGAGGCCGCCCTCATCCTCTCCGGCGGCGCCCTCCTCACCCCGGCCAGGCTGGGAGAGACCCGGACTGTCCTGGATCTTCGGGGAGTGGAGACGGGGGAGCCGGGAAGAAAACAAGGCCCGGAGGTACGGGCGCGGTTGGAGCCGGAGCCAGACCGTCGCTATTCCTTCGGCGGGTCTCCGGAGGAGGAGCGGGAGCTCATCCGGAGAGCCCTGGCCCGGAACCGGGGAAACAAGAGCCGGACGGCCCGGGATCTGGGCATGGCCCGAAACACCCTTCGTTCCCGACTCAGAAAGTACGGGCTGGGAGGGTGAGCCCGGGTGGGGGCGGTGTTGCCCATGTCTTTGGACAGTCCTCAGCCTTCTACCCCCCGGGATGGGCGTAGACCTGAATCTCGGTGCCTTGCAGTCGGTCTCGGGTCACCAGAATCGTCTCTTCCCCCACGAAGGTTGCTTCTCCGGCGGAAAGCCCGGTGAGGAGGAGAGGCCCTTCGTCAGAGAGCCGAACCAGGTCTCGCTCCTCCAGACCCCGGATCCTCCGGACCACGATCCCCCGAGGAGTACCGAAGGCTCCATCCATCCACGGGAGCTCCCTGGGCATATCCAGAACGGCGAATCCCAGGCGGGTGATGCCCCGGAAGCGGGCAGCGAAGGATTCTCGGGCGGTGTCGGGAATCTCCGGACGCCGGTACGTCGGCAGGCAGACCCGCTCCAGGGGCTCTCCGGGGTGGAGAGGGCGCAGACGGAAGAGGCAGGGGGCGTCCAGGGTGCCCAGGTATACCTCGTCGCCCTGCCGGGTGAAGACCGGGAGTCGAAACGGGTGGAGTCGTCGGTCACCAGGCTCCGATAGGACGAGGGAGAGAAGGGGAGTAGTGTCTCCGGAGGGATGGAGGCGCTCCAGCCAGAGAACTCCGGGCCCGGGGGAGGTGGAGGGACAGAAGCGCAAGAGGATGAGGGGGCCGGACTCCAGGGCCACCAGGTCCTTCACCAGACCCACGGTACACGCGCCGGGCTGGATCCGGGTCTGCCCCTGGAACCCGTGCTCCAGGGAAAAGCGATCCAGGACCATGCCCCTCTGGTCCGCCAACCAGAGGAGGGTGTCTCCCACGGCCATGGCTACAGGGTCCAGGAGCTCTCCGGGACCCTTCCCCCGCCGTCCCTGGCTCTCCAGGAGCCCCAGGGAGGGGTGGAACCGGTGGATGGCCCCCAGTCGGTCGTCCAGGAGGAACCACACCTCTCCCCACTCCTCCGCGTCGGCCACGGACAGGACTCCAGGGAGGATGTGGCTGGCAAGGGCGGAGCCGACAGGAAGGGTTCTTGCCACCTCTTCCGTGGGCCCGTGGGGCTTCAGGTGTTTCACCCAGGAGAGAGCCGCCTCGGCCGTCTCCGGGCTCGTTCCCTGCAAGGCCCGGTTCGCCCATTGCACCAGAACGACCGTGGCCACCGCGTAGAGGGCCGCCAGGAGGCCCACAGCCAGGAGGCAGGAGCGGAGCCACCGCCTCGGCGTTCTCTTCTCCCGGGTTCCGGAATCCGTCGTTCGAGATCTTCGCATACTCCGAATCTTCCCCTTTCCAACGAGAGGTCCATGGCGGAATGGGACGTCTGGAGGGTGGGCCGTTCGTCCCCGGGGGGGTGTGGTGGGAGGCGGGCGGACCCGCCTCCCACTCCGTTCTCAGCCCGTCACCGATTTGATGAGGGCCAGGGGAAGGACCACGTTGCAGGCGAAGAGGTCCACCTGGGCCCCGACCTCGCAGCCCAGTTTCCCGAGCCATCCGTCGGCAGCCTCCAGACACGTGTCTCGAGAGTCGAGGGCGGAGACGAGGCAGTAGCCGTGGTTCTCCATGAACGTGCACTCCCGGCGCATGCCGTCCTTGTCCACGGCGATGCAGCCCGACGACTGGGCCGGGAGGTCCTGGGCGGGAGCCAGAACGGCCAGGCCCAGGAAGATGACGATTCCCCAGGCCAGGGAACGGGGAAGGGTGAAGCTGGTCATGACGTCCTCCGTATGAAACGGGTGACAGAGGTGTGGCCCACCAGGGGCCTCCGAGAGGGGAAGAAGGCGCCTGTGCGGTCAGAAGTGGTCAGCGTCGGCCCGGGTGATCAGGAGCGCCGGGCGCCGATGGAGCTGGAGGAGGATGCCAGGGCCCGGCGGATGCCGGTCCGTCGTGTCCCGACCCCTTCCTCTTCATGCCCATCGGTCTCTTCCCGGAAATGATGCCGTGCCAGGAGGATGCCGAAGGGCGGAAGACGGGCGGGGGAATGGGAGAACGGGCTCCTGAAACCGGCCTTCCAGGCCCTCCGTAGTGGGCAGGGTAGGGAGAACAGTCCCGGGAGGCCCGGCGGGTTGCCGGGACGTCCAGCAAAGTGGGTTCGGGCTGGGGGGGCGGGAGACCTCTCCGGGCCGTTCACAAAAGGAGAGTTGGCATGAGAGCCGTGGGCATGGTGCTCCTCACGGGAGCCGCAGCCGTGGTGGCCTGGAAGATCCTGGCCGTGTTGTTGTTCGGCCTACTGGAGATCCTGGTGAAGGTGGGTCTCGTGATTCTGGTGGGCTACCTGGTCCTCAAGATCTTCAACGGGGGAAAGAAGGAGCGGAAGGCGGAGGCCTGAGGCCTTCTAGGCATTCACGTACTTCCGCAGCTCCTGGATCTGTTCCGGCTTGCCCAGGACGATCATCACGTCACCCGGATCCAGCCTCGTGTTGGCCGAGGGGTTGTAGACGTAGGCGTACTCCTCTCCGTTCCCCTCTCTCTCCAGCTTCCTGAGGGCGATGACGATGAGTCCGGTGTTCTGGGGAATCCGGGCGTCGGCCAGGGTCTTTCCCGCCAGGGGTGACGTTTCCGAGACGGTCTCCTGCTCCAGCCGGAGGGTGAGGTCCGGTGAGCGGGTGGCCACGTCCAGGAAGGAGACCACGCTGGGTCGGAGCATGAAGGAGGCCATGCGGATGGCCCCGCTGGCATTGGGGCTCACCACGTGGTTGGCTCCGGCCCGGTAGAGCTTCGAGACGTTCTCCTCCTCGAAGGCTCGGGCCACGATCTCGATGTCCTTGCGCAGATCCCTGGCCGTGAGGCAGACGAAGAGGTTGTCCGTATCGGCGCTCAGAGAGGCGATGAGCCCCCGGGCATGCTCAATGCCGGCGTACTCCAGGAAGTGGTCCATGGTGGCGTCGCCTTCGATGACGTTGATGTGGGGCAGAAGCTCCCGAAGCTCCTGCACCTTCTCCCGGTCCCGCTCCACCACCACGAAGGTTTCCCCGGACATGAGGAGCTCCTCCACGACCTGGCTCCCGGTGCGTCCCGCTCCGCAGACGATGACGTGATCCTTCATCCTTTTCACCTCTTTCAGCAATCGGCGCCGTCGCAGCACGTCCTTGAGATCCAACTCCACGATGAAGGAGGTCAGAAAGGCGAACCAGAGTCCCAGCCCCGTGATCCCGCTTGCCAGAATGAAGCTGGTAAACGCCCGGCCCACCCCGGAAAGGGGTTGTACCTCGTCGTATCCCACCGCCGTCACGGTGATGATGGTCATGTACAGGGAATCCTGCCAGCTCCACCCCTCGATGCCCATGAAACCCAGGGTCCCGAAGAGGAGGACTGCGACGAAGAAGAGAGCAACTCCAACGAACCGGCGAACGTAGACGTTCATGGAGATCCAAAACTGGGGTTCCGGTGGACCAGGAGCGGTCGTTCGCGCTCCACCCTGGAAAACCTAGGAATGTTGCGGGTTTTCGGCCATATCTCCCTTGACGGGTCCGTGTGGCGCGTGTACCGTTGTTTCATATTCCGCCTGGAAAATGGGGAAACGCCTGTTTTCTCGCGGGTTTTCGACCCCAGGGGGTCCCGTCCCGAAAGAGGTGCGGCACACCCGATTTCCATGACATCGCGGCGGCGGCCGCACCCAGTTCTTTCTTTTCAACTCATCGAGAGGAGTCACCTGATGAACAAGTCCGATCTTGTGGATGCCCTGGCCGGGGAGACCGGGATGACCAAGGCCGATGCCTCCCGGGCTGTGGACGCGATGTTCGGCCCCGACAACGGTATCATCGCCAAGAACCTGAAGAAGGGCGACCGGGTTCAGATCACCGGTTTCGGGACTTTCGAGGCCAAGAAGCGGAAGGCTCGCACCGGCCGCAATCCCCGGACTGGCGAGACCATCAAGATTGCTGCCACCAAGACCCCCAGCTTCCGGGCCGGGAAGGGTCTGAAGGACGGCATCAAGTAGGACCCTGACCCCCGAAAGAGTCGGGGAACATTCCGGATGGGTACGCCCCGGCCGGAATGGGTGGGGCTTCACGCCCCCGGCGGGTGTGCGGACGTCGGGGACGGGAGCCAACAAGGAAAAGGAGGCCACGCCGGAACTCGGCGTGGCCTCTTTCCGATAGAGGGATGGATCCGGACGCCCGGATTCGGTGGTCAGCGAGGCCGTCGCTTCCGGTCCTCCCGGCTGGTGCGGCCTCCTCCCCCACGGCGCCCCCGGGGACTGCCCCGATCGTAGTCCACCCGGACGCTCCGGCCCCGGATGCTGGTGCCGTTCAGGGCCTTCATGATTTGCTCGGCATGCTCGGGAGCCACCTCCACCAGGGAAAAGGTCTCCCGGATCTCGATCTTGCCCACCTGGGATCCCTCCACCCCCGCCTCCCCGGCGATGGCGCCCAGGAGGTCCCCCGGCCCGACTCCGTCCTTCTCGCCCACGCCCACGAAGAGCCGGACCCAGGGTTTGGCTCCGGCGGTAGGTTCCTCCCTGCCTCGGGATGCCGGAGCGCCTGGAGCCCCTTCCTCCTTGCCGGCCTGGAGGGTCCGGTGGAGGAGGGCCAGGGTCGCTGCCGCCACCTCTCCGGGTGACCACTCCTCGTAGAGAGGCTCCAGGGTCAGGTAGTGGGGAGCCAGGTTTTCCTCCTCCAGCGTCGTCCGGAGGCGGTCCCGGAGACGCTCCAACTCTCCGGCCACCCGCGAGGGGACGGGCTCGGAAGCCGGAAGGAGTCGGTACCCGGTGCGCCGGGCCACGTCCTTCAGGTGGGGTAGCTCCCGGGAACGGATCAGGATGATCCCCTCCTCCCCCCTTCCGTGCCGGCGATCCAGGGAATCGGGGTCGGAGGGCACATCGTGGCTCAGGACCTTGACGGAGGCGGGGTCATCCAATTCGTTCAGGACTCGCCGGGCCTGCATCTCCTCCACCCCGAGCCAGACGGGGGAGCCCTCTTCCCCCGGGTGGCCCGCCGGATACCCGTGGAGTGTGAGAAAATCCCCCAGGTCTGCGGCCTGGTCTTCCGTGTTGGAGAAGACCAGGACGTGCCGGGTTTCTTCCTGTTCAAGGGCACCGGCCACCGTCTCCAGGGTCTCCTCCAGCTTCTCCTCCCCCGTCACCCGGTAGCGCACCGTCCCTCGCCTGGGTGCGGCCTCCTCGGCCTTCCCCTGGGCCGCCCGGGGGGGCAGATGGACGGCCCGGTGGAGGTGGGACGTTCCGAAGGCTTCGGCCTGGGGGGTGAGGGGCTGACTGAAAAGGACCCTCTGTCCCTCCTCCGGAAGGACCTCGAAGAGGGTCTCCAGGAGGTCCCGGTCCCGGGACGCCAGGGCGGCGAAGCCGTCGATCACCGTGATCTCCACCTCTCCCAGGGAGATGGCGGATTGGCGCACTGCCCCCATGAGATGGGAGGGGGTGGAGAAGAGGATGGAGGCCAGGGGCGGGAGGGCCCAGGGAGACCCCAGAGCCGCCACTCGGTGTCCGGGAACCGCGGCGAGGCGGGAGAGGGAGCGGGCCAACCGGCGAGCCGCCTCGGGGGTGGCCGTGAGAACCAGACCCCGAAGGGTCCGGGCCTCGGGCTCCACCCGTTGAAGGAGGACCGAGCCGTAGGCCGTGAGAGTCCCGGCCCCGGGACCGGCCTGGGCCAGAAGGTGATTCCCACGGAGGAGAACCGGGATGGCCGACGCCTGGAACCCGGTGGGGACCTCGATCCCCTCCGCCGCCAGGGCCTCCGTGAGCTCGGGGGATATCCCCAGTTCCTGGAAGGTGGACATGGGTCGGGCCCCGGCCTCAGCCGAACTCTCCGCTTCCCGGGCCGCCCTCGTCGCCGGGTTCGTAGGGGAGGAGATTGAGGAACTTCTGCACCTCGTAGTCCATGCGGGAGGTGCGGAGCTGGTCCGTGGACGCCACCACATCCGTGTAGGGACCGTGCCGATGAACCGTGAGGGTCACCGTGCCCTCCTCCCCGGAGAAGGTAGCTCCGTGGGATGAGCTCTTGGACTTGGACAGCCCGAGACGCTCCGGGAGAAACTCGTCTGCCTTCTGAAGGACCTCGTCGGGGTTGGAGGCCGTCTTGCGTTGGTATCCAGCCATGGTCGTTCTACCGTTGGGGTTCGTCGAAGTTGTGTTGTGGAGCCAGGAAGCGATCCAGGCTCTCCGGGTCCGGGTAGCCTTCCAGGATGCTATCCTTCCACAGGAGGGTGGGAACCCGGGTGATGCCCGCCGTCTCCGCTCTGGCCCGGGCCGCCTCCACCTCCTCGGTATAGCGGTCCACGTCAAGTACGGCCTTGGCTTCGCTCCGGTCCAGGCCGTGTTCCCCGGCGAGCTCCGTCAATACGTCCACTCGTCCGATATCCCGCCCCTCTTCCAGGAAGGCTCGAAAGAGGGCGTCGTGGATCTCCCGAAAGCGACCCTTGTCCCGGGCGTGTCGGGCCAGCTCATGAGCCTTTCGGGTCCAGGGCACGATCCAGGGATCGGCCAGGGGCATCGACCGGGTCCGGGCCTCGGGGGCCATGTCTTCCCACCGCTCCCGCCAGGGACCGTCCTCCGGGTCCAGGAGGGAAAGAGGGGGTGGCCGAACCTCCAGGGGCTCAAGGGTCAGCTCGGATTCTCGCCCCTGAAAGAGGGACCGAAGCCGCCGTTCCAGGAGGAAGGAGGCCGGGTCCACGTAGTCGAAGTACAGGACGATGGGCTGGGCAGCACTCATGGGTCGAATCTGGCTGCCCCGGCAGGAGCGGGCAACCGATGGGAGCGAGGCGGGGACCGGGAGGGAGTCGGTGGGCCGGGGACGGGAAAGGCCCGGAAGGTCACGGGGGATTGGCCTGTGCCCGCGTCTTGAATCCCCTTCCGGGGTGTTTGATATTTCGGATTCCTCGGCGGGGAAGAGCGTCCTCGGAGCCAGGCCCCGCCTGCACGCGAGAGAAAAGAGTGCCGTCCATGGAATTCTCCAAGAACATCGCCCGCCTTCAGCCCTCCGCCACCATCGCCGTGAGCTCGCTGGCCAAGCAGCTCAAGGCCGAGGGGCGGGACATCATCAATCTCAGCGCCGGGGAGCCGGACTTCGATACACCGGAGTGGATCTCCGACGCCGGTGTTCAGGGAATCCGGGAAGGGAAGACCCGCTACACTCCCGCTCCCGGAACCCCGGACCTGCGGAAGGCCATCGCTGCGGATCTACAGAGACAGTTCGGGGGAGAGGTGGACTGGAACGCCGTGGTGGTGAACGCCGGGGCCAAGCACTCCCTGTTCAACACCTGCTTCTCCCTCTTCGGGCCCGGGGACGAGATCCTCATCGCATCTCCCTACTGGACGTCCTATCCCCAGATGGTGGGGCTGGCCCAGGCCGAGCCGGTCTTTGTCTTCGGACCCCAGGAAAAGGACTTCCGAGTGACCCCCGAGGACCTGGAGAAGAAGGCTACCGACAGGACCCGGGGGTTGATCATCTGCTCTCCCAGCAATCCCAGCGGCGCCGTCTACACCCTGGACGAGCTGAAGGCCGTGGCCGAGTGGGCCCGGGACCGGGGGGTCTGGGTCATCGCCGACGAGATCTATCGCTACATCAACTTCACCAGCGACGGCCGGGCCCCCAGCTTCATGGACCTGCCCAAGGCCTCGGTGGGTGATTTCGTCCTGGTGGACGGGGTCTCGAAAGCCTTCGCCATGACCGGGTGGCGCATCGGGTTCACCTACTCCGACGTGGAGCTGGCCAAGAAGATGGCGGCCCTCCAGAGCCACACCACCTCCAATCCCGCCGCCCCCTCCCAGGAAGCTGCCCTGGCGGCCTACACCCAGACGGAGCGGGCCGAGGCGGAGATCAAGCGCATGGTGGAGGCCTTCGGCCGGCGGCGGGATCTGGCGGTCCGTCTCTTCGACGAGCTCCTTCCGGGGTTTTCCTATGTGAAGCCCAACGGGGCCTTCTACCTCTACTTCCGGGTGGATTCCATCTTCCGGGAGGGGATGGACGACTCCAGCGCCGTGTGCAAGTGGCTCCTGGAAGCAGCGGAGATTGCCGTAGTGCCCGGCGTGGCCTTCGGTGATGATCGCTACGTGCGGATGAGCTACGCCACCTCGGACGAGCTCCTGGAGGAGGGTATCCGGCGACTGGCCAAGGCCGTGGAGGGGCTGGAGTAGGGTTGGAGTTGGAGTAGGCTGGAGTAGGGAAAGACCCCTACGTGGCCTGCAGCACCCGTCGGGCGGCGGAGAGGGAGCTCCCCACGTAGCCTCCTCCGAAGAGGTTGACGTGGACCAGGAGGTAGTAGAGCTGGTAGAGGTCCCGGAGGAAGAGGTCGTAGTCCTCCTCCAGGGCTCTCGCCTCCCGGTATGCTTCCCGGAACCCGGAGGGGAAGCTCCCGAAGAGCTCCATCATGGCCAGGTCCACCTCCCCCACGCCCCGATACACGGCGGGATCGATGAGAACCGGCCCGCCGGCGGGACCCGGATAGTAGTTCCCGCTCCAGAGGTCTCCGTGGAGGAGGGCCGGGCCTCCCGCCACGGGGGCTTCCAGGATGTCCTCCAGCCGGTCCAGCAGGTCGTCCAGGACGTCTCCCCGGGCTCCGGTGAAGTGTCCGCCCTCCCGGGCCATGGCCAACTGAGGTGCCAGGCGGCGGTCCCGCCAGAAGGCGGGCCAGCCGGTCAGGGGCCCGTTTCCCTGGGGCAGGGAGCCGATGAAGTTGTCTCGCCGCCACCCGTACTCCTCCTCGTTCCCGCCGGCCCCATGGAGTCGGGCCAGTCCCTCTCCCAGACGCCGGCCGTAGTCCCTCCCTGCCGACCCACGGGGGACGAACTCCAGAAGGAGCCAGCCGGGCTCGTCCTCGGTGCCGGCTCCTCCCCAACCCAGGACCTTCGGGATCCGGAGAGGGGTGCTTCGGGCCCCTTCTTCCAGGCCCTCCAGACCATCGGCCTCGGCGGCGAACATCTCCACCGGGGCCGAGGGGTTCCACTTGAGGAAGAAGGCCTCTCCTGCCGTGGTCTCCAGCCGGGCCGAGGGATTGATGCACCCCCCACCCACAGACGTGGTGGAGCGGATCTCCACCGCTCCTCCCAGCTCCTCTTCCAGGGCCTGCTGCACGCCCCGGAGGACCGGTGCCGGGACCCTCATGCCTCTCCCCGTCCCTCCTGGGAGAGGATGTGGTCCAGGAGCCCCCGGCACGACCGCTCCACCATCCGGTAGACGTCCTCGAAGCCCCCGGGCCCGCCATAGTAGGGATCCGGGACCTCGGCTCCGGGACCTCCCTCGGGATCGAACTCCCGAAGGAGGTAGAGGGCCGTCTCACCCTTCACCCCGTCCCGGAACTCCTCCAGGTTCTCCAGGTTCTCCCGGTCCATGGCCACCAGGTAGTCGAAGCGACGGAAGTCCTCGGGCCGGACGTGGCGGGCGGATCCCGAGAGGGTGACTCCGTGGCTCTGGGCCGTCCGAATGGAGCGGGGGTCGGGAGACTCCCCCACGTGCCAGCTTCCGGTTCCCGCCGAGTCCACCTCGATCCGGTCCTCCAGGCCTTCTTCCGAGATCAGGTGCCGGAACACCCCTTCGGCCATGGGAGACCGGCAGATGTTCCCGAGGCAGACGAAAAGGACGGAGGTCTTCTGGCTCATGACGCTGGGCTCTCCTGGTTGTGATGCTACGTTCCGTCGGCACCCTCTTCCGGGGCGTCCCGCAGCCCGGAATCCGGGCCCTGGAGCAGGCTTATGCTAACCCATACGGGCCCGGGAGATCCTCCACGCCTCCCTTTCCCGGGAGGTTGCTTCTGGCCCGGCCCGCCGGTTTCCGGAGATCCGCTCCGGAGATCCGCTCCGGAGATCCGCTCAGCCGCTTCAGGCCCCGGCTTCCAACCCGGAGGGCCAGCCCCCGGTTCCAGGGACAGGATGCACCTTCCCGGGGCAAAACGTGTAGATTCATGACTTGAACCAACGGCTGGTGACGCAACGGCCCCCAGCCCGAACCGGGATCCGTCCCGGTGATGGAGACCCAAGCAGAGGTGGTGTTTCTTGTCGAAGGTGGAGCTGTTCAGGGAGTTGTCCCTTTCCCAGGAACGCCTGGCGGCGGTAGAAGCCCTGGGTTGGGTGGAGCCTACCCCCATCCAGTGGAAGGCCATTCCTCCGGCCATGGAGGGGAAGGACGTGGTGGGCGTGGCCCAGACCGGTACCGGGAAGACCGGAGCCTTCATGATTCCGGTCCTGGAGCGGATCCGGGCCGGCGGAGGGCTACAGACCCTGGCCCTCTGTCCCACCCGGGAGCTGGCCCAGCAGGTTGCCGAAGATACGGAGGAGCTGGCGAAGGGCACGGCCATTCGTTGTGCCTCCGTGGTGGGAGGAGTGTCTTACGACCCCCAGGAAAGGGCCTTCCGGGAGGAAGTGGAGATCATCGTGGCCACCCCCGGCCGGCTCATCGACCACATGGAGAAGGGCCGGGTAGATCTGTCCAACCTGACCACCTTCATCCTGGACGAGGCCGACAGGATGCTGGACATGGGGTTTCGCCCCCAGATCGAGGAGGTGACCCGTCGGATTCGGGGACATCCCCAGGTCATGCTCTTCAGCGCCACCATGCCCCACGGGGTCCATGCTCTGGCCCTCCAGATCACAAGGGATCCCGTGTGGCTGGAGGCAGCACCCTCCGGGACCCTGGCTCCGGGCATCAGCGAGATCGTTTACTCGGTGAAGCCGGAGAAGAAGCCGGATCTGTTGCTGAAGCTCCTGGAGGAAAAGGGGTGGGACCAGGTCCTGGTGTTCTGCCGGACCAAGGTGGGGGCCGATACCCTCCAGTCCCGTCTGGAGCAGGCCGGGATCCGGGCCGAGGCCATGCATTCGGACCGACACATGCGAGACCGGACCCGGGCCCTGGGGCGCTTCTCCGAGGGCCGGACCCGGGTCCTGGTGGCCACGGACATCGCTCAGCGGGGACTGGACGTGGAGGGTATCACCCACGTGGTGAACTACGACGTCCCCCTGGACCCGGAGGACTACGTGCACCGGATCGGCCGAACGGCCCGGGCTGGAGCCAAGGGCACGGCCGTGACCTTCCTCACTGCGGCGGACCTGGGCGCCTTCAAGACCCTGGAGTACCACCTGGGCCGTCCCCTGGAGCGGATGCACCTGCCGGAGTTCGACTACGCCGGCACACCGGTGAAGGAGGACCGTGCGGCGGCCCGCCGGGGTGCCCGGTCCCGCTCTCCCCACGGCATGGGCTCGAAGTTGAAGGACGAGCTCAGCCCGGAGGAGCTGGACGAGATCCTGAACCTGGGTCGTGATTCCTGACGGACCCGGATTCCCCAATTCCCCCTCTTCCGAGGAGTCGCAGCGATGATCCTGAAGAAGTACGGAACGTCTTTTCAGAGCGTGGTGCCGAACTTCAACCCCCGGGCCCTCACAGAGATCGCCTTTCGGCGAGATCGGTCCTTTTCGATTCCCGTGGAGGACTTCCAGGCCAGTTACGAGAAGGTGGACGAGACGAGCATCACCGCCGAGACGGAGGGAGACGTCCAGGACCAGGCAGAGCAGGCCCTCATGAGTGCTTTGAAGGAGCGGCTGGAGGAGATGGAGGCGTCCCTGGGCGAAGAAGGGGTCCTGGTGGTGGAGAGCCAGGAGGGAGAGGACTATCCCAAGACCCGGGACAGGAAGAAGAAGGTCATCGTGGAAGGGGAGAACCGCCTCTACTTCTACTGGTGGGTGGAGCCCCCCCTTCGCCTGGGAGTGTACCGTAAGAAGGAGGGGTAGCCCATGGTGAAGCTGGCCGACGTGCACGCGGCCAGAGGCCGGATCCGGGACGGGATCGTACACACGCCCTGCAAACCCTCCCAGGCCTTCTCGGACCTGGTGTCCTGCCAGCTCCACTTCAAGTTCGAGAACCTCCAGCGCACCGGCTCCTTCAAGGACCGGGGAGCCCTGAACAAGCTTCTTCTCCTTTCCCCCGAGGAGAGAGAACGGGGGGTGGTGACGGCCAGCGCCGGGAACCACGCCCAGGCGGTGGCCCACCACGCCTCCCGCCTGGGTGTCGCCTCCACGGTGGTCATGCCTGAGCTCACCCCCCTGGTCAAGGTGGCGAACACCCGGAGGTACGGGGCCCGGGTCATCCAGCAGGGGGCCACCCTCTCCGACGGTCTGGAAGAGGTTCATCGCCTCGTGGAGGAGGAGGGCCTCACCCTGGTCCACGCCTTCGACGACGAGGCGGTCATGGCCGGCCAGGGAACCATTGGTCTGGAGCTTCTGGAGCAGGTTCCGGGGCTGGACACCGTGGTGGTGCCCATCGGAGGTGGAGGGATCATATCGGGCATCGCCGTGGCCGTGAAAACGCTCAAGCCCTCCGTGAGGATCGTGGGGGTAGAGGCCGAGGCGGCAGCGTCTGCTCGGGCCTCCCTGGACGCCGAGGGATTGGTCTCCATCGAGAGCGCCGAGACCCTGGCCGACGGGATCGCGGTGAAGCGGATCGGGGAGAGGACCTACCCGGTCATCCGGGAGCTCGTGGACGACGTGGTGGCGGTGGGGGAGGAGGAGATCGCCCGGGCGATCCTCCTCCTCCTGGAGCGGGAAAAAACGGTGGTGGAGGGAGCCGGGGCCGTGCCCCTGGCGGCCCTGGTGGGGGAGAGGATCCCGGTGGAGGAGGGGGAGCGGGTGGTGGCGGTGCTCTGTGGAGGCAACATCGACGTGAACATGATCTCCCGGATCATCGAGCGGGGACTGGTCCGGGACGGCCGCATGGCCCACCTCATCGTGAAGGTCCGGGACCGGCCCGGTTCTCTCTCCCGCCTGGCGGACCTGGTGGCCCACATGGGAGCGAACGTCCTGGATCTCCATCACCGCAGGGGATTCGCGGACATCTCCGTGGGGGACGTGGAGATCGTCCTGCAGCTGGAGACCCGGGGCCGGGATCACGTGGACGAGATCATCCAGGCCCTGGAGGAACGGGGGCTGGGGGTGGAGGTGGACGTGTGAGCCCAGGCTGAGGTGGACACCTTCCTGGCGACCCTTCCAGAACCAAGAAAGGGATGGGGTTTACGGACAAGGGATTGGACCTCGGCGGACCGATCCCCGCTCGGCCCGCCGATCCTCAGGGATTCGTCAAGGGGGGTGTCCTGGACATGAGAGTGGGACTGACCTTCAACCTCAGGCAGGAGGGAGGGGAGGACCAGGCGGAGCTCCTCACCCGGCAGGACGTGGACCGACTCCTGGAGGCCATCGAGGACCTGGGCCACCAGGCCGTGCCCATCGAAGTCACCGGCCCTCCCAGGGTCATCATCGACCGTCTGGTCAAGGCCGCTCCGGACCTGATCTTCAATGTTGCCGAAGGCGTGGGTGGAGCCAGCCGGGAGGCCTACTATCCCTCCATCTTCCAGATGCTCCGCCTTCCCTTCACCGGAAGCTACAGCTTCGCCCTGCACGTGGGCCTGGACAAGCAGCTTACTGAAGCCATCCTGGACAAGCAGGGCATTCAGGTTCCCCGGGGCGCCCTCGTCCGCTGCGATGATCACTGTCTTCCGGAGGACATGCCCTTCCCCCTCATCATCAAGCCCAACGCCGAGGGCTCGTCCAAAGGGATTTCCCAGGAGTCCGTGGTGGAGAGCCGGGGGGAAGCCGAAGAGGTCATCGAGGAGCTTCTCCCGGACTATCCCCTGGGGTTGACGGCGGAGGAATACATCCCGGGCCGGGAGCTGGCCGTGCCCTGGCTGGAGGCCTGGCCCGGGGGGCTCCTGGAGGTCGTGGAGTGGGAGATCCAGCGGGAAGACGGCCGGGCCATCATGGACTACGAGAGCGAGGTGGAGGGGATGCTGGAGGCCATCTGCCCTCCGGAGCTGGAGCCTGAGGAACGGCAGGCGGTCCTGGCCCTGGCGGACCGGACGGTGCAGGCCCTGGAGCTCAACGACCTGGGACGGGTGGACATCCGGCTCCACGAGAACGGCACCCCCTACCTCATCGAGGTGAACGCCCTCCCGGGACTCCGCCCCAACTTCTCCTATATGACCTCAGCCAGGAGCAAGGGCCTGGAGTTCAGCGAGGTCATCGGCCTGGTGATCCGCTCCGCTGCCCAGCGGTTCGAGCTCCCCATCAGCCCGGAGCGGAGAATCCAGGTCCCCTCGCCCCGAGAGCGGGCGTCGGCCCACGACCTGGGCATCCGGGTGGGACGCTTTCCACCAGGCCCATACAACGCCATCACCGACGTGGCCGGGGTGAAGGTGGGCCACGTGACCCACATCGAGGACAACGTGAGCCCCGGCGACGGTGGAGAGAAGGCCACCATCCGCACCGGGCTCACGGCCATCGTGCCCAGCCCCCACGAGTTCTTCAACAACCACCTGGTGGCCGGAGGGTTCATCCTGAACGGCATCGGGGAGATGAGCGGCCTTACCCAGGCCATCGAGTGGGGCTGGCTGGAGACCCCCATCCTCCTCACGAACACCATGTCCATCGGGGCCGTACACCGGGGGATCATCAAGTTCATGCTCGCCGCCCACCCGGAGCTGGGCCACGACCTCTCCGTGGTCATCCCCCTCATCGGGGAGACGGACGACTCCTTCCTGAACGACGTACGGGTGAACGTGAACGACGAGGAGGACGCCCTGAAGGCCATCGACAGGGCCTCCGACGGGCCGGTGCCCCAGGGATCGGTGGGAGCCGGGACCGGGATGATCAGCTTCGACTTCGCCGGGGGCATCGGCAGCGCCAGCCGGGTCCTGCCCAGGGAGATGGGAGGATACACCGTGGCTGCCCTGGTCCAGTCGAACTTCGGAAAGATGCGGAACCTGACCGTGGAGGGAGCTGTGGTGGGCAAGGAGCTGGACCCTCTCTACCCCTACGACAGCAGGAGAGAGGACGACCGGGGCTCGGTCATCGTGGTGGTGGCCACCGACGCCCCTCTCCTCTCCAACCAGCTCAACCGGGTGTCGAAGCGGGCGGCCCTGGGTCTGGGGCGGGTAGGCTCCCACGCTGCCGCGGCCAGCGGCGAGATCGTGGTGGCTTTCTCCACGGCGAACCGGACCACCCGCAGGATCAAAGAGCGGACTCGTCAACTGAACCTCTCCTTTGTCTCGAACGAGTTCATCAACCCCCTCTACGAGGCGGCGGTGGAGGCGACGGAGGAGGCCGTCCTGAACGCCATGTTCCTCTCCAGCGGAATGGACGGGCGCCTGGGCAGGAAGGCACCGGCCCTGCCCATCGACACGGTCCTGGAGCTGACGGGAGTGGAGTCATGATCGTCTACAAGAGCGACATCCGACGCCACGCACCGGCCACCGGCCCGGATCACGGCAAGGCCGGGAAGTACATGGACAGCGTGGAGCGGGTGGAGAAGATCGTGTCGGCCCTGGAGGAGGCCGGCTTCGGGCCCCTGATGACGGAGCCCAGGGAGTTCGGTATGGAGGCCGTGGAGGCGGTCCACGATGCCCGTCTCATCCGGCACATCCGGTCCTCGGAGGACCTGGAGCCCGGAGAGGCCGTCTATCCCTACGTCTTCCCCTACCGGGACGACTTCTGCTCTCCCCGGACGGACCTCCACGAGGCGGGATACTACTGCTTCGACGTGGGGACGGTGATGCAGCGGGGGACCTTCCCGGCGGCGAAGGCCGCCGCCGACTCGGCCCTGGAGGGGGCGGAGGTCCTCCTGGAGGGTGAGGAGGACCGGGTGTTCGCCCTCTCCCGGCCCCCGGGGCACCACGCGGACCGGGAGTTCTACGGAGGAATGTGCTTCTTCAATAACGCCGCCATCGGGGCCCGGCGCCTGGCCCGGGAGGGCCCGGTGGCCGTCCTGGACCTGGACTTCCACCACGGCAACGGCACCCAGGGCATCTTCTATCGGGATCCTGAGGTCCTCTACGTCTCCATTCACGGTGATCCGGCCCGTCACTTTCCCTTCCTGTCCGGGCATCCGGACGAGGGGGGGGAGGGGGCCGGGGAGGGGTTCAACCGGAACCTGCCCCTTCCCCCGGGGACGAACCTGGAGGCCTACCGGGTCTACCTGAATCGGGCCCTGGAGAGGATCGGGATGTTCGGTCCCCACGCCCTGGTGGTGTCCCTGGGCTTCGACACCCACCGGGGCGACATCCTGGGCGACGCCCGTTTCGAGTCCCGGGATTTCCAGTCCCTGGCGGGAGAGCTGCGGGGCCTGGACTGGCCCCTCCTGGTGTGCCTTGAAGGAGGTTACGACCTGGAAACCATCGGCTCCAACGCCGTGCACTTCGCCCGGGGGCTGTTCCGGTGATCTCTCCCCGGTGGGGGACGAGGGAAGAGGGAGAGCCGAAAAGGGTAGGGCCATGAGCGGAGCGGCCTTGGTCGTCCTGGCCGTTCTCTGCATGATCCTCACCCAGGCCATCCACAACGCGGCGGTGCCGGCCCTCTGGCCCCTCTCATCGGATTCGCCGGGCCCTGAGTCCTCCCCGGACCTCCAGAGCCTCCACCGACCCCTCCCCGTCCAGGATCACCTGGAATTCGTCTCCACTGGCCAGGTTGATGAAACGGGTGGGGGAGAGGGGGAAGTAGGGCTCCGGCGAGTCCTCCCCCAGAGCGGCCAGGAGATGATCATCCTCCACGGTGATGGAAACCTCCACGTCCATCCCCTGGAGGGCGTAGGTCCCCTGGACCCGGTTCAGGAGGGGTTGATCCAGGCTCACCACGTCCACCTTCCGGGGAAGGGGAGCGGACCAGCCGTAGCTCCGGGCGGCGGCCTGGATGATCTCCATGGCCAGGAGGGTTCCCTGGTCTCCGTTCGTCATGACCACGGCCCCTTCTCCTTCGTTCACGAAGGCGACGAACTGGGCCTTGAAGCCGTGGTTCGACCCCCCGTGGGTGAAGCGGGGGGCTTCCCCGTCCGTGATGGAGAACCCGAGACCCCATTCTCCCGGCCCCGGGGTTAGCATGGCCCGGGCCATGTCCGGGGACAGGGGCACCTCCGACTCCCCCAGGTAGGCTGCCTGGATCGCCAGGGCCAGTCGGGCCAGCTCCGTGGGGTTCGTCCAGAGGCCGGCGGCGGCCATCTCCGGGTAGATGTGCCACTTCCCCTCCACCCGGGTACCGTCCTCCAGGTGCCCGCTGGCGGCCAGGGACTGCTTCTCCGGAGGCAGGGGCTGCCGGTAGCTGCTGGCCTCCATCCCCGCCGGGGCAAGCACCAGCTCCCGCATGAGATCGGGGAAGGGCTTCCCGGTGACGTCCACCAGGAGCTTCTGCAGGACGGTGTAGCCTCCCCCGGAATACCTCCACACGCTCCCCGGGAGGGTGTCCACCCGGACCGGGGCCGTGTTGGCCGGACCCCCTCCATCCAGGACCTGGACCGTAGTGGGAATGGAGTCCCCCACGGGGTAGCCCGGGAAGCCGTGGACGGTGAGCCCGGCGGTGTGGGTCAGGAGGTGCCGGAGGGTCACGGGCTCGGCCCGGGTGAGCTCGTTCTCCGGTATCCGCCATTTCTCCAGTTGGCCATTCACCGCTTCGTCCAGGCCGATCCGTCCCTCCTCCACCAGCTTCAGGGCCGCCACGGCCGCCACCGGCTTGCTGATGGAGGCGGCCTGGAAGAGGGTCTCCGGGGTGACGGCCTCTCCCGTGGTGACGTCCGCCACACCGTAGCCCCCGGCCCAGGCCATGGCACCCTGGTGGATCACGGCCACGCTGGCCCCGGGCACCCGGTAGTGATCCAGGCGTTCCTGGATGGTGAAGCGCTCCGGTTGGCGCCCCCGGACCTGGACCATGGTGGAGAGACCCTCCTCCACCTCGCGGCGTCGAGGATCTTCCTCCGCTTCGCCCCCGGGGCCGGGCTCGCAGGCGGGAAGGAGGAGAAGGCCGGCCAGGAGGAGAGCCGCCGGCCGCCTCATCGGCTCCACCTCTCGAACCAGTCGTGGAGGTAGAGGACGCTTCGCATGTAGTTGGAGGGTATGGAAGAGGTGCCGTGGTACTCCCCCCTGAAGCGGAGCATGACGCTGGGGACCTTCTGCACCTTCAGGGCGGCGTAGAACTCCTCCGTCTGGGAGATGGGGGTCCGGAGGTCCAGCTCTCCCGTCATGAGCATGGTGGGTGTGGTGACGTTCCCCGCGTACATGAGGGGGGAGCGCCGGAGGTGCTCCGAGGGATCCTCCCAGGGAAACGTCTCGAAGTTCCGGTACCAGCCGGCACCGTCCGTGGTCCCCACGAAGGAGACCCAGTCGATGACCGGGTAGTTGGACGAGGCGGCGGCGAAGCGGTCCGTGTGGCCCACGATCCAGGCGGTGAGAACGCCCCCGCCGGATCCGCCGTAGACGAATAGATTGTCTTCGTCCACGTACCCTTGTGCGACGACCTCGTCCACCCCGTTCATGAGGTCGTCGTAGTCCTTCCCCGGATAGGCGTTCTCGATGGCGTTCCCGAACTCGCTCCCGTATCCCGCGCTTCCCCGGGGATTGGTGTAGAGAACCACGTAGCCCTCGGCGGCGTGGAGCTGCCAGCGGAAGTTGAAGCCCACACCGTACATGCCGTGGGGCCCGCCGTGGATGGTGAGGATCAGGGGATAGTCTCGGGAGGGATCGAAGTCCGGGGGCTTGATGATCCAGCCCTGGATCCGGTAGTCGTCCACGGACTCGTACCAGATCTCCTCCACCTCTCCCAGGGCCACGTCGTCCAGGATGTCCTGGTTGACCCGGGTCAGGCGGTGCATCCGGGAGGGGTTCCGGAGGTTGAAGGACCAGATGTCCCCGGGCTCGTGGTAGCTGGAGACCGTGGCCACCACGTTTCCCTCCTCATCCATGGAGGAGAAGCCGAGCTCGTGGTTGCCCTCCGTCACGGCCCGGGGCTCCCCTTCCAGAGGGGCGAACCACAGGTTCTCCGTACCCTCCATGGCTGCGTTGAAGTACAGGCCCCTCCCGTCGGGGGCCCAGGTGAGATTTCCCAGCCCCCGGCCCAGCTCTCCGGCGATGCGCCGGGGCTCGGAGCCGTCCATGTTCATGATGTAGAGGCCCGGTTCCACGTACGTGTCGTCCGTCATGTCGTAGCCCTGATAGGCCACGAGTCCGCCGTCCGGAGAGGGCACGGGCCCCCGGTCCGGTCCGGCTCGGGTGGTGAGCTGACGGATGTCTCCGGTCTCCACGGCCACGGCATAGATCTCCGATTCCCGCCACTGCCAGTCCGCGTCCTCCTCCCGGAGAGACGTGAAGAGGATCTCCTCTCCGTCCGGAGTCCACTCCGGTCCGGAGTGGTCCCACTCACCGTCGGTGAGCTGCCGGGGTGTGCCCCCCTCCGCCGGAACCACGAAGATGTGCCGGTGGCTGGTGTCGATGAACCCGCGCCGGTCCTGCCGGTAGTCCAGGCGCCGGACGATCTTGGGCCCCCGGGTCCAGTCCGCCCCCTCCGGTCGGTCCGGAAGGTCCACGGACCAGGGCTCGGCGTCCTCCACCTGCATGGTGAAGGCGATGTGCGTGCCGTCGGGAGACCAGCGGAGACTCGAGGGAGAACGCTCCAACCGGGTGATCTGGCTCGTGGCCCCTTCATCGTCCATCCACCGGACGAAGATCTGGGATCCCCGGGGCTCCCCCTCCGCCACGTAGGCGATGCGGGTGCCGTCCGGGGACCAGACGGGAGAGGAGCCGTCCAGGAGGTAGCGTTTCCGGGTTCCGTCGGTATCCATGATCCACACCGAGGAGCGGCGCCGGTCGTTGACTTTGTCCACCCACCCCCGGGTCCAGAGGATCTCCTCGCCGTCGGGGGAGATCCGGGGATTGGAGGCGGATTCCATTTCCAGGTACGTGTCCAGGGAGAGGGTCCTGTCCTGGGCCCGGACCTGGGTGGTGGAAAGGAGCATGAGGGACAGCAGGAGCAGTCCCCCGGACGATACGCAGAGTCTGAGGCGCATGAGAGTCTCCTTGGTCTTGATGTAGAGGGAGAGGTCCACGTGGATATCCGGCCCGTTTCAGGCCAGGAGGCCCGGGGCGCCGCCGGTGTGCCAGAACAGGGCCGTGTCGTTCTTCGGTACCTTCCCCTGACGGAGCCAGTCCAGGAAGCCGGCCCCTACCTTGGCCGTGTAGACCGGATCCAGGACGATTCCCCCTCGCCGGGCGAAGAGCTCCGTGGCCTGCCGGGACTCGGGCGTAGGAATGCCGTATCCCTCTCCCACGTACTCGGCAGCGGGGATCACCAGGTTTTCCGGCAGATCCCCGTCCCAGCCCAGGAGCTCTCCTCCCTCACGGACCATGGTGCCCGTGTCCCGGAGCATGTCCCCGGCGCTCACGTCGGCGCTGACCCCCACCAGTCGGACGTTCTCCCGGCCCAGGATGGAGAATCCCAGGGCGAGCCCTGCCAGGGTCCCGCAGGAGGAGGCGGACACGAAGATCCAGGTGGTCCCGGCGGGCCACCCTCCCCCCTCCTCCATCTGCCTGTCCAGCTCCACGGCGGCGGAGGCGTAGCCCAGGGCTCCCAGGGGTGTGGAGGCCCCCAGGGGAATGACCAGGGGCCGGCGTCCCCGGGCCCGGAGGGTCTCCGCCTCCTCCTCCATGGCCGGAGCCCGCTCCTCCCGTCCCTTGACGGTGCGAATCCGGGCTCCGTAGAGCCTGTGGAGCAGGGCGTTGCCCCGGGGAGGGTCCGGAGTTTCCCCGTTGATGACCAGGACGCAGTCCATTCCCAGGTGAGCCGCGGCCCCCGCTGTGATCCGGGCGTGATTCGACTGGGGGCCCCCGCAGGTGATGAGGGTGTCCACCCCGCCCCCTTCCCGTCCCAGGACGAACTCCAGCTTCCTCACCTTGTTGCCGCCCAGGGCGAAGCCCGTCCAGGCATCCATCTTCACCAGGATGGAGGGGGCGTCCTCCCCCAGGGCCGTCCGGAGATGGGAAACCCGGAGAAGGGGGGTGGGAAGAAAGGCCAGGGAGAGGCGGGGCTGGGCCTGAAGGCGGTCCAGAGCTGAGGGTGTCACGAGGTCCTCCGCATGGTATCTGGGCTTTCGGCCCGGATGTGTCCTTACCCGGCGGTTCCGGTGCCTGACGTCGGTTCCGGGGCCCGGGGCGAGGCCCTTCGGGCTTCCTCGGCACTCCGGGCAGCCGTCTGCACCGTGGAGAAATGGATGTCCACGGTATCCCGTATCCCGGGAGCATAGCCTCCAGCCATGACTACGGCCACCGGCAGGCCCCGTTCACGACAGTGCCGGAAGACCATCCGATCCCGGAGGGCCAGGCCCTCCTTGGACACGCCCAGTCGTCCCAGTCGGTCCCCCTGAAAGGGATCGGCCCCGGCCAGGTAGAAGACCAGGTGGGGTCGGGAGCGCTCCAGGGCCCGCCTCACCCCTTCCTCCGCCACCTCCAGGTAGGCCTCGTCCCCGGCCCCGTCTGCCAGCTCCAGGTCCAAATCCCCGGGGACCTTCCGGAAGGGGTAGTTGTTGGCGCCGTGGACCGAGAGGGTGAAGACCGTGGGGTCGTCCCGGAAGATGGCTGCCGTTCCGTTTCCCTGGTGGACGTCCAGGTCCAGGACGGCCACCCGACGGACCTGCTCCTCCTTCTGGATGACCCGGGTCGCCACGGCCACGTCGTTGAAGACGCAGAATCCTTCTCCCCGGTCGGCGAAGGCGTGGTGGGTCCCCCCGGAGAGGTTCACCCCCACACCGTCCTTCAGGGCCCCGCGGCCGGCTCCCAGCGTGCCTCCCACGGACCGCCGGGACCGCTCCACCAGGGCCGGGGACCAGGGAAACCCCATGCGCCGGACAGCCGCGGGTTCCAGGGCCCCCTCACGGACCCGCCGGAGGTAGTCCGGAGTGTGGACCGTGAGGAGCTCTTCGTCCGTGGCGGCGTTGGGCACCCGGAGCCTTCCCCCCGTCCCGGTCCCCTCTCCCTCGATCCTGCTGCGCAGGAGGGAGTACTTGGCCATGGGGAAGCGGTGTCCCGGGGGTAGGGGCAGGACGAAATGATCGGAGTAGAAGATCTGCATGGTGTCCCTACGGTGTCCCCTCGGGTGGCCCGGCGGCAAGACGACACCCGTCTCCGGGGACCCCGGGACCCCCAGCGGGGTTCCACAGGCGTATCCCGTCTCCCATGTCCTGCACCATCCCGTTGTTCATGGCGTTCTCTCCATCCCCCATGACCTTCCTGCCGGCCCGTTCTCCGGCCTCCGCCCTCCGTATCCGGGGCCCGGGGCTCGGGGCCCTGATCCTCCTGGGGGTTCTGATGCCCCTGTCCGTCCTGGCCCAGGCGCCGGTCCATGGGTCCCTCCAGGGGCGGATCCTGGACGAGGAGGGGGCTCCCGTACCCGGCGTCGTGGTGCGGGCCATCCGGATCCAGGCGGAGAGCCTGGTCCGGGGAGCCGAGACCGACGATCTGGGCTACTTCCACCTGGAGTCCCTGGATCCCGGCTCCTACCGCCTGGAAGCCGGGCGTCTGGGGTTCGAGACCCGGGAACGGATGGTGGAGGTGGAGGCGGGGAGGCGCCTGGACCTGGAGATTGTCCTTCCCACCCGGGCCGTGGTCCTGGAGGGCATCAGCGTGGAGGCGGAGCGAAGCCGAGACCGGATCCGCTTCGAAGAAGAGGCCGGGGCCACGGTCCGGGAGCTGGCCGGCAGGCAGATCAAGTCCATCCCGGGCCTGGTGGAAGCCGATCCCCTCCGTGCCGTGGAAGTCCTCCCCGGGGTCATCACCACGTCGGACTTCTCGTCGGCCTACAACGTTCGGGGCGGGTCGGCGGATCAGAATCTGATTCTCCTGGACGGGATGCCCGTCTTCAATCCCACCCACCTGGGCGGGTTCTTCTCCGTCTTCAACAGCGACATGGTGGAGCGGGCGGAGCTCCAATCCGGGGGCTTCCCCGCCCGATTCGGAGGGCGGGTCTCCAGTGTCCTGGATGTACAGACGGACCCGGGGGATGGTCGGCTCCGGGGGGACGCCGGCCTCTCCCTGTTGGCCACACGTCTGGCCCTGGGTGGGGGGCTCCCTGAGGGATGGCGGCGGAAGGCGGGCCTGCGAACGGCCCAGTGGCGGATCTCCGGCCGCCGATCCTACTTCGACCAGGTCCTCCGGCCCGTCTTCGACTTCCCCTACCATCTGCGAGACGTTCAGGGGGTGCTCCAGGGCTGGACCCGGGGGGGCAACCGGATCTCCGTCAGCGCCTATTCGGGTCGGGACGTCCTGAACCTGGCCAACCTGGACGACGAGGACTTCCCCCTCCGGGTGAGCTGGGACTGGGGAAACGACGTGGTGGGGGCCCGCTTCACCCACCCCCGGCCCAACGGCGGGCGGTGGGAGGTTCGCACCGGCTTCTCCCGCTTCGGCTCGGGCCTGGGATTCCCGGACTTCGACGACACGGAGATCAGCTCGTCCATCCAGCAGGGGACCCTGGAAGCGGACCTGGAGGTCCACCCCTCGCCGGAGCTGGTGCTGTCCACGGGGGGAGGGCTTCGGCGCCTGGCATCGGACAACCTCTTCTCCACCGGGGGCACGGACTTCGGGGGAAACGAGGGAGAGGGGACGGAGGCTTTCGCCTACCTCCAGGGGGAGTGGCGGGCCTTCGGACGTTGGCTCCTGGAGGCCGGGGTCCGGGGAGAGATGTGGAGCCCCTCCGGGGGATCGCAAAGGGTGGAGGTCTCCCCACGGGTCTCCCTCAAGCGATTCCTGGCCGGAACCCGCTGGGCGCTGAAGGGCTCCGTGGGGCGCTACACCCAGTACCTCCAGTCCATCCGGAACGAGGAGCTTCCCCTCGGGCTGGACGTCTGGGTTCTCTCCGGTCAGACCGTGCCCCCGGTGATCTCCAACCAGGCCCAGCTGGGGTTGGAGGGCTATCCCCGGGAGGGCTGGTTCGCCTCCGTGGAGGCGTACTACCGGGATTTCGACGGCGTGGTCACCACGAACTTCGCCGACAACCCCAACGATGACGCCGACGACTACCTGGCGGGGAACGGGGAGTCCTACGGTGTGGATGTCTATATCCGTCGGTCCATGGGAGCCACCACGGGTTGGCTCACCCTCTCCTGGCTCAGAGCCACCCGGACGTTTCCCGACTACCGGTCCGGCCTGGATCCGGCTCCCCGCGTCCGTTATCCCCCGACCTTCGATCGTCGATTGGACCTGGACCTGGTCCTCCGCCGGGAGCTGGGAGAAGGGCTTGTGGCGGGCCTGCGCTGGAACGTCGGAACCGGGCTGCCCTACACACGGCCCGTGGCCAGCTACACCTACCTGTCCCCCCGCCTCCTCCCTGGGGCCGGGCTGGAGTGGGAGCGGGACGAAGAGGACGTGGAGGAAGAGAATGGAGGAGGCTACGGGGTGGTGTTGAGCGACCGGAACGGGAAGCGGTATCCGGCTCGTCATCGTCTTGACGTTAGCCTTCGGTGGAAACTGGACCGGGGGTGGGGAACCCTGACCCCCTACCTGAGCGTCCTGAACGTCTACAACCAGAAGAACGTCCTCTTCTACTTCTTCGAGTACGAGAAGGACCCGCCGGTGAGAACGGGGATCAGCATGTTTCCCCTCCTTCCCACCCTGGGCCTGGAGGTGTCGTTTTGAGCCATCCCCCCTCCTCTCGTTCCGTACTTCCCGTCCTCCCCCTCCTCCTTCTCCTGGCCGGGTCCTTGGGCCTGGGGGGTTGTGAGCTGCAGGAGGTCTCCCTGGCGGAGCCGGAGGACGTCCTGGTGGCGGAGGCCTACCTTCTGGTAGGGGACGGGAAGGACGAGATCACCGCCTTCCTCCACAGGACCCTGGGCGCCCCCGGGGCCACGGAGCTCTCCAGGGCCAGGGTTCGCCTGGGCGTGGAGGGCGGGGAGAGCTTCCTCCTCCTCCCGGCCCCCCGGGGAGAGTGCCTCTTCTCCGGGGACGTGCTGGAGGTGGACGGGGTCTGCTTCTCCGCACCCCCGGACCTGGAGGGGGTCCTGGAGCCCGGGGCTGACGTCCAGATGGAGATCGAGCTCCTGGACGGACGGCGACTCCGAGGGGCCACCACCGTCCCTGAAGAGTTGACCCTCCTTCGGCCCGGGGAGGTGGAAGCCTGTGCCCTTCCCCCGGGAAGGGCCCTGGAGCTGATGTGGAATCGGGCTCCCGGGGCCTGGGCCTACGCCGGGGAGACCCTGCTGTGGAACCTCCGGGACGCCCTGGCTCCCCGGGGCGTGGCCGTGGAGGAGGACTCCCTTGCTCTCCTGGGCTTGGCCGTGTCCGCACAGGACACCACCCTGGTCTTTCCCCGGGAGTTCGGGATCTTCGAGCGGTTCGACCTGGACCGGGACCTGGCCGTGGCGTTGCAGGAGGGGTTGCCGGAGGGGGCTTCGGCAGAGGTGGTCGTGGCGGCCCTGGACCGGAACTACGTGAACTGGGTCCGGGGAGGGGATTTCAATCCCTCGGGTCAGGTCCGGGTCCCGTCCCTGGCCGGGGACGGCATCGGGGTGGTGGCCTCGGCGGTGCGTCGCTCCCTCCTGGTGGAAGGGACCGTTCCGGGTCCCGGGCTTCCCTCCTGCCTTTCCGGGGGCTGATCCCCTCCCTACCTTCCGGGGATGAGCGTACGAGCGGTGGTAATGCCGGCCCCGGACACTCCCCTGGAGATCCGGGAAATGGACGACCCGGAGCTGGAGCCCGGGTCCATTCTCCTCGAGACTCTGGCCAGCGAGGTGTGCGGCACCGACGTCCACCTCTTCCACGGCCAGCTGGCCGGGGTGCCCTACCCCATCATCCCCGGCCATGTGAGCGTGGGGCGGGTGGAGGAGGTGAGGGACGTGACGACGGATGCCCTGGGCAATCCCCTGGAGCCGGGTGACGTGGTGACGTTCTACGACGTCCACGAGACCTGCTGGTCCTGCTACCACTGCCTGGTGGCCCGGCAGCCCAATCGCTGCCCGCACCGGAGGGTCTACGGAATCACCTACTCCGCCCGGGAGGGCCTCCTGGGGGGATGGGCCGAAAAGATCTACCTGAAGCCCGGTGTGAAGGTCTTCCGGATTCCCCCCGGCCTCTCGGCGGACAAGATCATCGGCGGAGGGTGCGGCCTGTTCACCGGCTTCGCCGCCGTGGACCGGAGCGAGCTGTCCCTGGGGGATTCGGTCCTGGTCCAGGGCGCAGGGCCCGTGGGGCTCTCCGCCGCCGCCTTCGCCGGCCTGGGCGGTGCCGGGAGCCTCTTCATGATCGGGGCTCCGGAGAGCCGCCTGGAGCTGGCCCGGACCCTGGGAGTGGACCGGGTCTTCCACCTGCATGAGACCACCCCTGGAGAGCGGAAGGAGAGGATCCTGGAGCTCACCGGCGGGCGGGGGCCGGACGTGGTCATCGAGGCGGCGGGTCAGGCGGATGCCGTCCCGGAAGGTCTGGACCTCCTGCGGGACGGAGGGACCTACGTGGTGGTGGGCCACTACTCCGACGTGGGTGAGGTTCCCCTGAATCCCCACGTGGACGTGAACCGGAAACACGCTCGAATCCTGGGACAGTGGGGGACGGACTTCCACCACCTGGCTCGGGCCCTCACGCTTCTGGCCCGACACCGGGACGTTCTACCCTTGGAGCGGATCATCGGGAAGCGCTACGGGTTGGAGGCGGCGAACGAGGCCCTGGCCGACGTGGAGGACCTCCGGGTGACGAAGGCTCTCATCACCCCGTGACCAGTCGCAGCCGTGACACCAGGAGGTCGATGGCCACCTGGTTTCGGCCCCCCTCGGGGATGATGATGTCCGCGTGGGCCCTGCTTCCCTCTACGAAGGCCAGGTGCATGGGGCGCACCGTTCCCAGGTACTGCTCCACCACCGACTCCAGGGACCGGCCCCGGTCACGGATATCCCGGCGGAGTCGACGGATAAAACGGATGTCTGCGTCCGTCTGGACGTAGACCTTGATGTCCAGGACCTCCCGTAGACGGGGATCGGCCAGGACCAGGATGCCGTCCACGATGACCACTCCCGCCGCCTCCACCCGCTCCGTTTCCTTCCGTCGAGTGTGGGTGGCGAAGTCGTAGACGGGGATGTCCACGGCCCCTCCCCTCCTGAGGAGGGTGAGGTGCTCCACGAGAAGAGGGGTGTCCAGGGCGTCGGGGTGGTCGAAGTTGACCCGGGCCCTCTCCCGGGGGGAGAGATGGCCGAGGTCCCGGTAGTAGGCGTCATGGTGGATCACGGACACCGGGGTCGGGGCCAGACCCCGGACGATCTCCTCCACCACCGTCGTCTTTCCGGAGCCGCTGCCCCCGGCCACCCCCAGGAGGATCCTCTCCATTCAGCGGTCCTCTCTCGGGGCTCCCTCACTCTCCTCGGGGGAGGCCTCGGGGGAGGCGTCCAGCCCCACCGGGCCCGGATCCCCTGCCTCTCCCTGTCCCGGGCCCTCTGCGGGCTCGGCCAGGGGCGGCTTCACCACGTAGATCCTCCGGGCCAGGTCCCCTTCGATCTCCAGCTCCGGCGTGGTGGAGGATCCCACCCGGACGCGGATCACTCCCTTCGGCGGGCCCCGTCGCACCACCTGCAGGCTCACCCCCGGGAGGAGGCCTGCGGCTTCCGCCGCCTGGAGCCCCAGGCTGTCATCGTCCCGGACGGCTCGGACCTGGCCCCTCTCCCCTTCCCGCATTTCCGCCAGGGTTCCTGAATCCGTGGCCTCGATCTCCCCTCCGGCGGTGGGGATGGGGGCTCCGTGGGGATCGTGGCTGGGATCCCCCAGGGCCCGGGCCATGCGTTCGATGAGCTCGTTGGAGGCGGCGTGCTCCAGGCGCTCCGCTTCGGCGTGGACGTCCTCCCAGCGGTATCCCAGGCGCTCGGTGAGGTACGTCTCCAGAATCCGGTGTCTGCGGAGGATTCGGAGGGCTTCCAGGATCCCCGTGGAGCTGAGGCGAACGCCCCGGTAGGGCACATGCTCCAGGAATCCGGATTCCGCCAGGCGTTTCACCATTCCCGTGACGGAGGCGGGCTGGACCTGCAGAGCCTCGGCAACGGACGAGGTGGAGACCACTTCGTCCGGAGCCCCGATGCAGTAGATGGCCTTCAGGTAGTCCTCCACCGAGGGAGAGAGGGAGGGGGCGTCGTCGGCCATGAGGGTTCTCTGAGGATAGTTCACGAGGGCGGCGCTCGACCGGTCTCAGTGACAAGATGGTCTTCCCGGCCCCGCCGGGCAAAGAGGAGGAAGAGGAGGGCCGGAAGGCTTCCCAGCCCTCCCAGGACGGTCAGGGGAAGCCGGAGCCCCCCCCAGGAGTCCCGGGCCGGGACGTCCAGGAGGACGGTGAGGACCCCCTCGTCGTCCCAGACCGCGCCGTACAGCCCCCTGAGGCCCCGGATGGAGCTCCCGGCCCCTTCCGGGAGGGGGCCCGCGCCGGGAAAGCCCGGTTCCGGTGCCGGGATGCGGGCCGCGGCCTCCTGGAGGTCCTGGTTCTCCGTGGTGGAGAGGAGGATGTCTCCGTCCCGGATCCGGACGGCCTGATAGCCCGTGAGCCGGGCCAGGTCCGTCAGGTCGCCCGGCCCCCCGGCTTCCGTCCAGAGAGCCAGGACCCTCACCAGGCTTCCCCGCCGGAGGTCCCGGAACCTCTCCTCCCCTTTCGCTACGCCTGAGAGGAGGATGATCCAACAGACTCCCAGGGGAAGGATCGTGGAGAGGCCGGGCCGTCGGAAGCGCACCAGAGCCAGGGCACCGAGACCACAAGTCAGAAGAAGGAGGAGGAGGGGGGCGGCGGTCTCCAGGGGAGATTTGACTCGGTTCTCCGGGGGGGAGACCAGGAGGACCAGGGGTAGGGCCCCGCCCTCCCAGGGGTTCAGGGGAAGGAGGACCCCGGAGCCTCCCGACACGGCCAGGGTCCGGTACGGGTCCCCTTCCAGAGACGTCTGAGGTGCGGGTACGGAATCCGGAGCGAACTCCGGAGGGGCGGCCAGGACCCGGCGGCCCCGGAAGTAGAGAGCGGCTCGGTGGCCCGTCCGACCCCGGAGGAGGCTGAGAGCCCGGGGCTGAAAGGTCTCCGTGAGTCCCCGGATGCCTGGTCGGGTTCCGGGAGGGGCCGGATCGGGCACGTCCGACTCCTCCGGGTCCAGGGGAAGAGCCACGGAGAGGACGAGCTCCCCGGAGATGGTTCCCAGGGCCGCCACCGTGTCTCCGTCCAGGGCCGCGGCCACGGCGGGCACGGAGGGGTCCGGCGGGACGATCACCGGAGCTCGCTCCGACATCTCGGCGGCCTGGGATCTCATCTCCTCCCGGAACACCAGGCCCGCCGTCCTTCCCAACAGGACACCGGACTCCATCCGCAGGGTCTGAAGCCGTCCATGGGTGAGGAGCTGGGCCGTGAGACCGATCCCCAGGACCGGAAGGCAGACCAGGAGGAGATAGCGGGTGAGGGAAGATGGCATGGCTCAGGGAACAAACGTTTGAAAAGGAGTGTGGAAATCGCTACCTTTACTTGTTTTCACTCCACGGTCCCTCTGCAGGAGGAGAAGGTTCAGTGAACGATTCGGTGGCTGTGGATGCCAAGCGGATTCTTCTGCGATACGGCGCTCCCATATCGATTCTCGATCGGGTGACCGAAGAGGATCGCATTCGCTTCGCTCGGATGATCGCCCGGACCACGCTTCCCGAGCGGGAAGATCGTCTCCGGGAGCTTCTGGAGAAAGGCGGCTACGTCGAAGACGAGTGAGGGCGCTTCCTCCCCAGCGGCACAGGCCGGAATCCAGGGCAACGGGTTCCGGCCGTTTTTCATACCTCCCGGATTGTCAGGGTCCGGATCCGGTTCAGGGCGGCGGCCAGCTCGAAGCGCCGGAAGGCCGCCAGGTTCCCCGGCTGCCAGGAATCCAGGGCATCGAGCCCCTTCTCCTCCAGGATTCTTTCCACATCCAGCAGGATCTCCTCCGTGGTCCGTTCCCCGTCCATGACCTCCCGGTGGACCAGAAGAAGGGCCCGGCCGATGGCCTGGGCCTGGGGCCAGGAGACGATCTGCTCCACGGCGCCGAGGTCGATCTCCTCCCGGCCCACCAGGAGGGTGTTCGGGTCCCGGACCTTCAGGCTCTCCCGTCGACGTCCCCGTCGGGGATCCACGGAGGAGGGAAGGGGAATCCGGGAGGGGATGGGGCCCGGACTCTCGCCTCCTTCCGCAGTCCGGCCGGTGGGGAAGGCCTCCGCGACGTCCCTGGCCTCCCGGGTCACGTCCCGGGGCCGGTACTCCTTCATGGCGATGACGGTGTCGGCCACGTCCAGGTAGTCCCCGCTCCCCCCGAGGACCAGGACGGAGCTCACCTCCCACTCCCTGTGGAGCTGGCGGATGCGGTCCACGAAGGGCGTGATGGGCTCGTTCTCCCGGGGCACCAGCTCCTGCATGCGGCGATCCCGGATCATGAAGTTCGTGGCCGCTGTGTCCTCGTCCACCAGGAGCACGGAGGCCCCGACCTCCACCGCCTCCATGATGTTGGCGGCCTGACTGGTGGAGCCCGAGGCGTTGGGAGAGCTGAAAGCCCGGGTATCCTCCCCCAGGGGCAGGTCCCGGATGAAGGGAGAGATGTCCACGCCCTGGATGGAGCGACCGTCCTCGGCCCGGATCTTCACCGTGGCGTAGTCGCTCACCACCCGCTCCCGACCGTCTCCGGGCCGGTGGTTGTAGACGCCCCGCTCCATGGCTCGGAGGAGGGTGCTCTTGCCGTGGTAGCCTCCGCCCACGATGAGGGTCACGCCCCGGGGGATGCCCATCCCCGTCACCCGCCCGGCATTGGGAACCGTCAGCTCCACCCGGAGGCTCCCGGGGGAGGAGAAGGGAACCACCTGCTCGCCCTGAAGGGGCTCCTGGCTGACTCCGCTCTGGCGGGGAAGCACGGCCCCGTCCGCCACGAACGCCACGAGCCCCTCTTCTTCCAGCAGGCCCCGGAGCGCGTCGGCGTCCTCGTTGGCCAGGGCGTGCTCCAGGATCTCCTCCCCGGCGTAGGCGGAGGCCCGGAGGCTCCGGGCCACCACCCGGGGAACATCCTCCAGGAGCACCCGCTCCGCCTCCCGGCCCAGAACCCGGCGGCCCCGGGCCGGCAGGCCCACCGTGAACCGGGCCTCCAGGGCGCCGTCGGGTTCCACCTGTACGGCGGTCTGGGGCATCACCTCCTGGCCGGGAGCTTCCATGCGGATCTCCCCGCTCTTCCCGCTCCCCCTCCCCCTGGAGATTCCCCGGGCCTCCCGGGCGAAGGTCCGGGCCAACAGGGCCCCGGTGCCCACGGCCCGGCTCCCCTCCCGGCAGGCTTCCCGGGGAAGCTCCGTGTGGTCCTGGGAGAGAAAGACCCGCATGCGACTGGGGGCTGCGAAGGGATCGCCCTGGACGTGGTCCACCAGCAGGGTCAGGTCCCGGACCTGCCATTCTCCCTTGATCTCCTTGTACGCCTTGTATCCTCGGCCATCGATGCGGTGGAGGATGGAGGAGAGCTCATGGGCGGGCTTGGCAGGCATGGAGTGAACCTTCCTGAATGGGTGAGGGGGATCCTCGAGGTTCCCCGACGTTCCGCTGTGTCGTCTCCTGGCAGACTCCTGCGAGGATTCCTTGTAGAAAGGTATCAGGCCCCCGGCGGGGAGCCGAAGCGCCCCCTGGAACCCGAAGCTCCCCTCATGGCTTTGACCAGCAGAAGGGGAGACGTGTTCTCCCCAATCCAGTAGGTCCTCAGGAAGCCTCGGAGAGAAAAGGGAGACAGCCATGGTACGCCGCATGGAAAAGGGCAGGAGAAGAAGTCCGGGAACGCCAGGCCGGTCAGCGCCCCCGGGGGTGGTGGAGGGTGCCTGCCGACTCCTGGTCGCCGGACTTCTGTCCCTGGGGGTGGGTGCCTGCTCCGACCCGGCCGGGACCGCCGTCCCCCCTCGAGGGGATGGTGCCCTGGCTCAGGCGAACGACTGTAACCTGGACCCGGATTACCTCCGGGACGGAGGGGTAGGGAAGGACGGGATCCCGGCCCTGACGGATCCGTCCTTCGTGGCTGCGGAGCCCAATCCTGAGAATGCCTACCTGGAGGACGACAGCCGCGTGGTGGGGATCGTGGTGGAAGGTCAGGCCCTGGCGGTGCCCCACAACGCGTTGTGGTATCACGAGATCGTGAACGTGAACTACCCGAAGCGACAGCTGGCCGTTACCTACTGCCCCCTGACGGGTTCCAGCATGGTATTCGACCGGGAAGCGGTGGACGGGGACGAGTTCGGTGTGTCCGGGCTCCTGTGGAAGAACAACCTGATCATGTACAACCGCCGGAGCGGGGAGTCCCTCTGGCCTCAGATGCTGGGCCAGGCCCGCTGCGGCCCCCTGGAAGGGCGGTCCCTTCCCCGGTATCCCGCCCAGGACATGACGTGGGCCGGGTGGAAGCACCTCCATCCCACGACCCGGGTTCTCAGCTCCACGGAGAGCCTGGGTCGGGACTGGGAGACGAACCCCTACGGCAACTACGAGGCTCTATCCAATGACCGCTTCCTCTTCCAGGACGCCATGCCCCCCCTGGATCGACGACGCCCAATCAAGGAGCGAGTGCTGGGGGTTCCGGCAGGTCTCCTGGGAGGGATGGCGTTTCCCTTCGGCCTCCTGGAGGAAGCTGAGGAGTCTGGAGAACGTGCCGCCGTGAACGCCACGGTCTCCCGGGAGTTGGGAGAGCACCGGATCGTGGTGTTCTGGGACGGAGAGGCCCGGGGGGCCGTGGCGTTCCACGCCCACCTGGATGGCCAGCTCCTGACGTTCCGGGTGGAGGGCGGCCTGATCCGGGATGTGGAGACCGGCACGGCCTGGACCCTGGAGGGAGAGGGCTGGGGCGGGGAGCTGAATGACGCCCGCCTGGATCCCGTGGCCGATGCCTTCGTGGCCTTCTGGGGAGCCTGGGCCGCCTTCCGCCCCGACACGCAGCTCTGGGAGGGAGGGGAGGACCTCACAGCCGGAGCGGCTTTCTCTGGACGGTGACCGGAGAGACCCGGGTCAGGCCGGGAGACGGAGGGGGACCCGATCACGTTGCCTACCTCCCGGGGCTCCCTCACATTGCTCCCGGTCCGCCTGCCCGGTGATGGGTGTGGGTGGACGTCACGAGGCCGACTCCTCTCTTCCGTGGGGGGAGCGGTCGATTCGTATCCCGGCACTGGCGCCCCGTGAGCCGACCGGGTCGACTTCGGAGGTTCCATGTCCCGCTCCTGGCTCTCTTCCCTTTCCTCTGCAGATCCCGGTCCTGGTCGTGCTGGGGCCCTGGGGACGGCGGTCGTCCTCCTCCTGGCTCTGCTGGCAGAGGGGGCCCGTGGTCAGGAGCCGCCCCCCTTCCAGCTTCAGGTCGACGAGTCTCCCCACGGAATGGTGGCGGCGGCTCAGCCCCTGGCCACCTGGGCCGGGACCCGGATGCTGGAGGCGGGGGGAAACGCGGCGGACGCCGCCGTGGCGGCGGGCTTCGCCATCGCCGTGGTGGAGCCCACCATGAACAGCATCGGGGGACGTACCCAGATCCTTCTTCGACTCCCGGGGGCTGAGGTGGCGGGCATCGACGCCACGACCCAGGCGCCCCTCACCTACGATCCCCAGACGGCGCCCCAGGCGGACTACGGCTACGCCGTGATCGGGGTGCCCGGGGCCGTGGCGGGACTGGTCCGCCTGAGCCGTGAGTACGGAACCCTCCCCCTGGAGACGGTCATGGCCCCGGCCATCCGGTACGCCGAGGAGGGATTCCGGCTTCTCCCCGGAGAGGCGGCCCGGCAGGCCGCTGCCGCAGAGGAAGCTGCCGAGTTCCAGGGTACCCGGCAGTACTACCTGCAGTCCGATGGGAGCCCCTACGAGGCGGGAGATCTCCTGGTCCAGCGAGATCTGGCCCGGACGCTACGGAGCATTGCCGAGACGGGTGGAGAGAGCTTCTACCGGGGGGAGATCGCTGAGAGGATTGCCCGGGACATGGAGATCCACGGCGGTGCCGTGACCGCCGAGTCCCTCCGGGACTATGTGGCCCGGGATGCCCTCATCGTCCGGGGAAGCTACCGGGGATACGACCTGGCGGGAAGCTACATCCCCGCCGCCGGCGCGCTGGCCATCGAGGCCCTTCACATCCTGGAGAACTTCCCCCTGGGTACCATGACTCCTGCGGAGCGGGCCGCTCTGGTGGGGCGGGCCCTGGAGCTGGCCTTCCAGGATTGGCGTCTGCAGGGTCCCCCGGAGATGGCCCGGCAGCTCACCTCGAAGGAATGGGCGGCGGAACGGGCGGCGGAGATCGATCTTCCCCTCTCCGTGGGAGTGTCCGGGTCGGGGATGGCCACCGGGGGGCCGGCCCTCCCGGGCCCAACATGGGAAGATCCGGCGCCGATGGAGCATACCACCCACCTCTCCACCGCCGACGCCGGAGGAATGATGGTAGCCCTCACCCAGACTCTGGGGCCGAGTATGGGCTCCAGGGTGGCCACCCCCGGGCTCGGCTTCCTCTACGCCTCCACCCTGGGCGGCTACCTGGGCTCCATGGAGCCCGGGGAGCGGGCCCGCTCCAATATCTGCCCCCTCCTGGTCCTGGAGGACGGGGAACCCCTCATGGTCCTGGGAGCGGCGGGGGGGCGGATGATCCCCGTGGCGGTGGTGAACGCCATCGTGCACTTCGTGGATGGGGGGCTTTCCTTCCCTGAGGCCGTCATGGCTCCCCGGGTGGCCCCGGACCGGGAGACCGGCCTGTTGCTGGAGACCCATCCCGGAGCCGGTTGGTCTCCCGCCCTGGTGGAGACGGTTCGGGAGCTGGGGGTGGAGATCCGTAGCATCCCCCGGGAGGCCTCCTTCGGCCGCATCCACGGGATCCGCTGGGACCGGGAGCGGAGAGTGTGGGTGGGAATGGCGGATCCGGATTGGGAAGGAACGGCACTGGGTGTCCGGAGGCCGGGAGGATGAAGAAGGAAACGGGGTCCGGAGACCGGCGAGGCCGCTGGATGGGAGAGATGGTTACGGTACGCTCGATCTGCACGGGACGGGTTCTCATGACTCGAATCATGATCATGCTTGCGCTTCTTCTCGGCCTGGCCGGTCACCCCCTGACTGCCCAGGACGCCTTCGACGTCATCATCCGGAACGGACGGGTTCTGGATGGTACGGGGAACGATTGGTTTCGGGCCGACGTGGCCCTCCGGGGTGACGAACTTG